>Ga0116228_10006512_pt1 | contig 10439 bp, 10 predicted proteins | sample S1TSphfallax_2_FD_89694 | JGI IMG/M metagenome (GOLD analysis project Ga0116228, IMG submission 89694) | Host-associated microbial communities from peat moss isolated from Minnesota, USA - S1T2_Fc - Sphagnum fallax MG | ecosystem: Host-associated > Plants > Peat moss > Unclassified | place... | reverse complement strand
TATAATGTAGTCAAAGGATGAAATGTATTTGTTGACTTTTTTTTCATACAATACCTTTTGTCATTTGTGATTAATTTATCACATGTAACTTGTCTTAGGCGACTACAAGGATTTTAGTTGCAAATTGTCTCTTGCGACTAAAATTTAGTTACAAACACTAGTTGAAAATACACAGTTTTCTTCTAGTGTATGTCCATGATGGTTGTTCATTTCCTTACCTCTATAGCCCCTAGTGCAATCATGTCAATTTCCATTACATTTAGTTACACTTTTGTTTGTGGCTGCACTCCCACTTTTAGATACATCTTCCTCCTTTGCATCCTTTTTCGTTGCTTATTCTTCCACAAATCGTTGCTCCACACTTTTGTTTCCATCCAATTCTGCAATGTACATTAGATCCATTAGCTCTTGATTTTGCTTGTTCATTTTATGAGCCATATCGACATAGCCATGGCTGGTAGTCTTAATTTTAAGAGTTATGTTAGGGATATTCGAATGTGGTGAAGTTATTAGGGGTTTTTAACAACTTTATGTTAATATAGGGGATGATGAATGCACATGGTTGTGTGGGGGGGTTGTTTTCTTTTTTGAAATACAGTTTTGGTTGGGTTAGTTATTTTCTTCAATAAAAAGATGGTAAACCATAGTTTTAAAACCCCAGTGACATAATTAAGGATGAAAAATCTCTAGAAGGTTAGGGGTAGAAACAGACACCAAAATTCATGGGTGCAATAAAACATTGGTCTTGTTTTAGTATTTAGTGAGTAGCAAGGATGTTTAGGATTTATGAAATAAGTGAGAAAGGGTCAATGAAAGGTCCAATAAAGATAGAACAATCTTCAAGCCTTATTAACATACGATTAATTCGAAACAACTTAATGATTAAATGAACAGGGGGGGTAGGGTGGTAATGGCGACATGAATTTCATGATGAATGGAACTTTTATTTAGATTATGGTTAAGCTCAACAAGGAGTTGCAATTACATGCGAAGTCTTGGTTTATGTCGTAATGATAGTTCATAACTGTAGGAAATCTAGGATGTGTCGAATGGTGCGAACTAGGTAATCTGCCTTGCTATTAAAAAAGCAGTCAACGAATCGAATCGCGCAACCAACGATAGTGTCCAATGTCAGGAATTGAAGACCATGCGAAGATGGAGGTGTTTTCAATTTCATAACAACCTTCATAGACGGTTTCAAGTTCATCACCAGAAGTGGGGTCAACTTACAACAAAATCACCAGGGTGTGAGAGTTTGAATAAATGCGATAGTACCAAGCTTGAGGGGGATCGACTTCAAAATGAGTGTGCACCTCTTACGATTTAAGGTCTTCATCACGAAAATGTTGTGTTAACGTCAAATCTAAAGATGATTCTAGGGCCGGCTCTTTATTCATTTGTGCAACTTGAGGCCCGTAAGACATGACCATATGCGATGCCATAATTCCAAGAAAAATAGAAGAGATTTTCAACCAAATCAAATCAATGATGAAGGTGTGGGGGACTTGTGATTTCAAAATGCGCGATTGTAATTTATAAGCTAAGGAAAAATGAGGAAATGTGTAAATAATGGCCTAGAACCATGGTAAAGTAAAACCTTAATATCAAAGGAAAAAAACGAAGGTCTAAGTAAAGTTACTTAGGGGGAAAGTGGGAAGAGGTGAAAAGTAACTTTCTCCTTCTCCTTCCATTGGCCTCCAAGCATTGGAATCTTCTCTTCCTTCCATTGGCCACCAAACATGGGAACCTTTTCCTTTTCCTTCCATTGGCCACCAAGTGGGGATCTTCCTTCACCTCCTTCCTTTTCTTTAAAAGGGCGAAGTCGAATCATTTGGGGCTTTTTTTTTTCGAACATAATTTTCAACTCAAATCTTGAGAAGACTTGCTCCCACAACCTTCTTGGGTAAGAGAAGAATGAGTAGTCCTTGGTAGATGGTAGAAAGAAGGAGAGTAGATTGGAGGGTTGCATCTTGTCAGATGTTGGTAAAGAACCTTTCTTCCCATGCGAGCTATAATTGGGGAATTTGAAAAGTAATTACCTTGCTCTTTATGTTTAGGGCTTGCGGCCCCTTAGTATATTCGACAATCACCTCTTTGGTACTACATCGGTGCTTACCTACTCGTGTGAATAGCGCTGACCATCTCACTTAATAGTCTACTAAGCGTCAAACCTTATGAGAAGTATCATAATAGTGATACTAGCTGAGAAGTCCATAGGCTAAAGACATAAAATAGGACATAATTGCTTTATCCAAGGAACCGAACATTAAAGTAAGTGTGGTGGGACTTTGGTAGGCTGGAATATCCTTTTCTTTTGTAGTTTTTCCTGTAGTAGTTCTGAAAGAATGGAAGTAAGTAGGGATAATGTTGGGAGCTTGAAATCCTAGAAAAACTTTACAAACCTTCTCGGGTTTGGTAGCATAATTTATTACTAATTTAGTTATAGAACTTAGGATTTGGTAGAAAGGTGCGCTTCATAGTTAGCTTTCTAAAAAGCTAAGGCAAGCCAAATTTGAATAACATGTGTGTTAAAAATAATATTTTTAATGACTGGTGGTTTGCAACCAAGTTAAATTTCCTACTTTCGTAAAACCCTCTCGGGTTTGATAACATAATTTACCGCTGGTTTAGCTGTAAAACTTATGATTTGGTAGAAAGGTGCACCTTGTAGTTAATTTTTTAAGGAGTTAAGGCAAGCCATATTTGAATAACATATGTGTTAGAAATAATATTTTTAGTGACTGGCGATCTGTAGTCAAGTTGAACATGGTGTTGAACCCTTAAAAGTTGGTTTAAATGAATGACAATTTCACATAAAGTCCTAGGATTTGGTGTGTTGAACTTAGAAAATGTATCTATCAATCTTAAATCGTGATTGATGCATAGGAGGCGAATTACTTGGTTTCAACTATAAACGCAATTTAACATCTAGAAATACACTTGCATTTTTCTTTCACTAGTAACATATATACTTTCAAGTATAGTCACTTCATAAAACTGGAAGTAGAAGGATAGAAAGTCGCCTCACATCACTTGAACTCTAACCTCTTTTGCATCTTCACAAAAACTTTACTGAATATGTTCATAATTTGCATATATGTTGAATTATCAAATGCCCAAATTTCATTTTCTCATGGTATTATTTTCCTTCCTCACACTCCAAAGATGATAGTGAATGCGGTGGTGACCTCACTACCAACAATTGAATGTTCAACATTTTAGCACTTTCTGCTCTTCTCAACTCTTCTTTTGCTTCTTTTTTTCTCAACACTTCTTTTTCCTCCTCATGTCTTTGTCTATGTTCATTTCTCTGTGCTTCCTTCCCCTTTGCTACTTACTGTATTTTCTCAATCATGCTCTCCACACTCATGCTTTTACGAACTTTAGAACTTAAAAAACACTCACGACTTCCTATAACAAACGAAAAGAATTCACGACAATTACTTCGTTTATTTTTTGTCTTTAAGCTTCTTATTTGTCTCATTCAAATTTTTGGCTACTTGTCATCTTTTAATTAACACCTCATCCTTTAAATTATGATGACCCATTTTTGTCACTTTTTATGTCCCTTATATAACCACGTGGAAGCATGTAACCTCATCATTTTGAATGAATGCCTCAAATCTCATCCATTGATTGCTTTGTATTTATTGTTTTCCTAGGTTTATTTTACCAACTCCACCTCATTCTCCATGTACCTCTTCTGTTGATTGTGTCGATACATTTGTTGACTATGCCAATATGTTTATTAACTATGTTGAGACATCTGTTGAGTTAACCAATACATCTACTGAATATGCCAATATGTCTACTGATTATGTTGAAACATTTTTTAAATCAATCGATACCAGCGATATGCCAACTTTATATCTATGTTATCTATTGGCTTAATTGGCCCCACAAAATCAAGTCTTTGTTTCATAAATGGTTCTTTTACAAGACTTGTGACCAACTTTGCAAGATTTTGAGTCACCAATCCTCTTGTTCTTTGGCATGCATCACAAGATCTATAGTAATCATTCACATCTTTGTACATAGTTGGCCACCAATATCTTGCATCCAATATCGTCCTCTACATGATTTGACTTACAAAATGACCTTTTGATGGTCCTTCATGTAGTTCTCTCATCACCATCTATGCTTTTGTAGTTGTCAAACATCTTCGTAGTCTATTGTCTTGACCCATTCTATACAATTCACCATTCTTTAATGTGAAAGGTTTTGCTCTCTTTACTAGTCTCTACTTCTATTGTACAAATAATGTTCCTTCAATCTTGCCTATTCTCAAAAATTCTTTGACATCATTCAACCATTTAGGCTATGTGTAAAACAAACGTGCATTTGTGGTTTGATCAGACACACCTGTAGGTTTTGTAATGTCTAATAGTCTTGACAATGCATTTGTAACTACATGAATTCTGCATGGCTTATACACTACTATGAAGTCTATTTTAGGAACAATAACAACCATCTAGTTATTCTCCTTGAAACATGTGGTTTGTTGACCAAATATACCAATGCCATATGATCTACATATAAAACAAACTTATTACCCAACAAATAATGTTTAAACTTATGTAAAGAAAAAACTATTGTTAAAACCTCTTTCTTTGTTGTGCTTAATTTTGTTCTGTTCTATTCAAAAGTCTAGAAGCATACACCACCAGTTGATCACTCTTCCCTATCAAATTTTAAGACAACATAGTTCCTACAACTAATAATGATGCATTTCTATGAACATGAAACTCCACCTTCCAGTTTGGTGATATCAATATTGGTGCTTTAATATACTTTTGTTTGATCAACTCCCAAGCCTTTTGACATTCCTCTGTCCAAAGAATGTTTTTTGTCTTTCTGGTTAGTTTAATAATAAGTTCCATAATAACAATAAAGTTTTTGATTAAACATTTGTAAAACTATGCCATACCATTAAATACTTGAATTTGCTATGGATTCTTAAGTGGTGGCATGTTTACTATTGCTTGTATTTTCTTTGGATCTTGTAGTTTCCCTTCTTTGGAAATAATAAAACCCAAGATCATCCTTGAAAATACCATGAATGCACATTTGTCGAGATTTAGATTAATGCCATGTTCTCTACACTTCTAAAAACATAATCTAAACTTCTACAAATGACGACCATGTCACTATACACTATAAAGTCATCTAGAAATATCTTCATAAAATTGTCCAAATATTTTTTGAATGCTTTAGTAACAACTCTTTGATATGTTCAAGGTCCATTTTTAACTCCAAAAGACATCATCTTCCATTTAAGAACTCCCCAATCTGTAACAAATTTAGTCTTGTATTTATCCTCTAGAGCTATAAAAATTTGATGATATCTTGAATACCCATCTAAAAAAGAATATGCTTCATACCTTACTACCATGTTTAAAACTTTATTTGTAAAGGGTAATTGGTATGGATCCTTTTTTGTGGTTACATTTAGTTTTCTGAAATCTATACAAATTTTCAATCTTCCATTTTTCGTTGGTACTACTACTATGGGTGACAACCATGTAACCTCTTCTACAAATTGGATGAATCCAACTACTAACAATTTATCAATATCTTGTTTGATTATTGTAACATAATTTGTACCTAGCTTAATGTGTCAATGGTATAGTAGTATTTGAGTCAATTTTTTGTTGTGCAAGCTTTGGTGGAATCCATTTTAGATCTTTGAATGTCCATGCAAAAACATATTTGAATTTTTTCAACAATTGTTTCGCTTCCAACATTTGCTTGTTTCCACTATGCATTAATCTTCACCAGTTGTGGTTATGCATTAGTTCCCAAGTTGAGTTTCATCAACTATTGGTTTTCAGTTAACGTCCATCCAACTATTTGCAATTCTTATGTTTTGATTTTTGATGGAGTTTCGTTCACCACAACACTCCATGTCTAATGATTATAATACGCTTTAGGATACATTTTATCCTCAAGCTATTTATGGCTCATATTTGTTGCCATTTATCTTCTGTTTTGTGATCTATACCCTTAATTTTAGCTTTGAATTACTAGTTTTCATATTAGTATCCATGGTCTCCACATTTGTGGTTTTCACAAATTAAATTATTTCAGGTAAATTGATTGTTTATATTGAGAACAACTTTAGTTTTGTAGCAAAGATGATATCTTTTTCTTCATTTATGATATCATTTTGATAGTCATAGCATAGTAACACTTCTAGTTTTTTTACTTCACCTCCCAAATGCTTGGTGACAGTAATTATTCGAACTGTCACATTCCCTTATATGATAACAATGTTAGTCCCCTAATCATGTGCCACTTTAACATCCCTCGACCATGGTCTTCCCAACAACATGGAATAACTAGAATCTATCACATTATTCTGAAGTATAGTAAACACAGTTATGTATGGAATGCCATGAACATATATCCTCAAATCTCTAATGAAACCCATTGGTTTTGTGGTTATTTGATTTATTGCCCTCATATTATATGGTGCGGGTTTAGGCTTTGGAAGCCCCAACCTCGATCTCAATTGTTTTGTGAGGATATTAATTCTAGAAACTCCTTCTAGTAACACATCCTCTACAATATTCTTCTCAATTTATACTTGGATAACTACCATATGATTATCTATTGTTATAACAACTATCCTTATTTCTGGTATTGAAGAACTAACTTGTTTTTCTATGGTTGTTTTCTTCATATTCTAAGTTTTCTTTGGTTTTAGCTTTTACCAAATATACCTCTTTAACTCAGGAGCTATTTTAAGCAATTGCCCCAAATTTAAATTGTAATTTGTTTCTAGCATCTGTTTATTAATGTTTTGAAAAATCTTTTCTATTATAATCAATTTGTCTTGTGAATTCACTACCTTTTAATATTTCTATGCTTCTATAAGAGTAGTATATAACATACTTATTCATGTTGTGTTCCATCCTTCCATGGATGTGGATGACCTTTTTGTATGGGTTTATTTTTTTGAATTTGTTGAATTGTCTCCACCATTGATTTTTTCACCCATTTTTCTTTCTCCCAATCAGCAACACTTTTTGCATTCCTTGGTTTTTCATCCTTAAACACATGTTTTTCAATTGCCTTACTTCTTGCTGTGACATTAACATCCACCACATTCACATCTATAGTGACTATTTGTATTTTAACAACATGTTGAACTTCTACTATTGTCACAAATTTCCCATGAAACATCTTTTGCATCTTAATTAATTTCAAACAATTTGTCATTTTATGTCCATTCAAACCATAGATGTGGCATGCATATGAAGATGTCTCCTATGGATATCATAACCCCACTTTCCAATTAAAATCTTTTATGCCCTTTTTCCAAGTAAATCATGGTTTATCTTTTTTTCCCTACTTGTAACCTTCTCCAATTTTATTTTTTTAATTGCATAATCTTGTGGTCCAATTGCTATTGTATGTAATGATGTAGTTTACAATATGAGTCAAGTTTTGTTATCATCAATGTTTATTCGTGTGAGCAAGGAGGAAAACCGAGCAAATGTGGAAAAGATTGTAGTAGTAGATTGATTGGCCCAAGCTAAAAAAAGGACACATTTGTTCCCAAGGTTGTCAAATGGCTAGTGGGTAGGCCACACAAGGAGAAGAATTTGGTGTTGACTTTACTTCCTAACACTATTATTACAAGATCACAACCTTGTTCAATTTTTACAGGGTCATGACCATTATCTTCTGATACCAAACACAAAGGTAGGGGGCCTTATACGAATTGGTTCACACTAGAGCTATGGCCTCCTATTGCAGCCACCTGGAAGCCGCACAAGAACCATACCTTAGCATTGAAATATTTAAGGATTGCATATCACATCAAAGGGGGTTCAACGGGACCATATGACAAACTTTTAAGGGGCATCTTAAAGGAATGGTTCACCAACAATGGAAAGGTTCAAGTTCATGTTCAAGCTTGTGTGGCAAGGTAATAAACATTTGCTCCTCAAGTTCAACACATGGCACCATTAGTAGGTATTCTTGAAGTAGGAAATGAATTGATTGAGTTACTTTTGAAAATGCAAGAAGCAGGTGTTTCACTCCATGCAAGAATTGTCCAAACCAATCATCATTAGTTTTCTTATAGAGACAACACTTCAAGTGTTAGATAAGTTCAAGGTGTCATTGAATTGGACAAGGACATTTATGTGGTCTTGTTTTAATTGGCGATTTCACAAACCTACAAAAACCAAATGTAAACTTTTAAATGATTAGGAGAAACAAGGCCATATGATGGTTTTGCGGTTTGCTTACTTGGTTAAGGTTTACAACTTGCCTCCTAGCCTTGTTAACATTGATCAAAGAGGAATACACTTAGTGCCTATGGTTAGAGAAAGGACTTGGGAGAAAAGAGGGTCAAAGGTTGTTGGTGTGCTTGGTGGTGATGATAAGAGGTCCATCACTACATGTGTTTTTTCATTTGTAGATGGAACATTGCTTCCATTTCAACTTATTTTACAAGGGACAACTAAAAGTGTTTTACCCAAGATTCATGGAACTCAAATAAGTTTGAATCATGGCTTTCATTTTACCATGACCAACAACCATTGGTCAAACCTTGAATCTATGCAAGAGTTTGTGAATTTCATTCTTGTCCCATATCTTGATAATGAAGTGCAAAAGTTAAATCTTTCAAGCTTGCAATAGATGATATGGCTCATTGATTGTTGGGGTGTGCATACAAGTGTATAATTTAAAGCTTGGATGAAGGAGGAGCATCCTCGAATCTTGCTCTTGTATCTACCAACCAACTATATCACGAAGTTCCAACCTATAGATGTTGTTTTACAAGGGCCTTTGAAGTCTGCATTTACATATTTGTTTAAACATTGGTTTGCAAAGTAGATTCAACACATGGTGGCTATTAGTGTACCAACTTCACCAATGAAAGCTGACAACTCTATGGAGACAGTATGTGAAAATGCAACTAAGTGGTTGTTTATGGCATGCGATAAACTTTGTATTCATCAAGAAATGATTGCATTGGTTAGGGGTGATGTGGAATTCTTAAAGCGTGGGATTGGCAAATTCAAAATGAAACTATGCAAGTTAATTTTGAAGGATCTTTGTTTGCAAATTCAAGTAATTTTGTTGAAGACACCAATGAAAATATAGAAGTTCTAGATTTCTATTTGGACACGGATGTTTTAAATTGTTTGTGTCATTGTGTATTTAATCTTAATATCACAAATGACTTATTTGATTTCAATGGATTTATAGATATGGAGGATGTGAATGTATAGATTGAAACACATGGAGACGTACCATCATAATGACTTCACATTATGTAGTATTTTGATTTTTTTTAAAATTCAATCCTCATTTTATTTTTATTTTTTTTCAAAGTGATTATTCTACTAGGCATTTTCACTTGGAATTGTTTTAAAAATTAGGCACTTGTAAAAGTAATTAATTCTGGCCAAACTTGCCCTTGGGGTAGGTGCACTAAAAATGTTGGGGTAGGTTTATTATTAATGCAAATCATTCTAACTATCCAGAGCACACATTGAAGACATAATTAATCATATACATACAACTACAAGTAGTGGGATTTGTGTTTTTATGCTTATCCATAGGAAATGAAAATTTTAATTAAAAGATATTTTTAGAAAAATATATATATATATATATTTCTTTTTGTCCAAGTCTTACTTTGATTTTTTAATTCTCGTGTCAACTATAACACTCTTTTTTTGTGAATTTTTTTCCAAAAGGCTAAAAAAAATTAGGGCTTGCAAATCATATAAAAGGAATAAATAAATAAATAAATAAATAAAGGCATTGCCAAAAGTGGCTAAATTATGCATGGGTGATTGTGACCACCCCTCCATCATTAGTTAGCAAGGAGCCAACTCCACCATAGATGCAACCTTGAACCCTCACCAAACCCATTCTTCTCATTACCTCCTTTCACAACAACCTTTTCTCTTCACTACTTGAACTAACAAGCTTTCTTGAATGTTCGCTAGCTTTCCTTAGTGGTTCATTGTAGCATTCATTAGTAAAGGATCTGCTTGATTTTGTGATCAATAACTTAGTCATGTAGAGCCATGGATTAGTGTTGTTGGAACTTGGAGGGTTGAAAATCATGAATACATGGCTTAGGCATCAAGATTTCTTGTGGGATTTGGAGCTCGTTGTTGGAACTTGGAATTCCAGAATCCAATGGTGTCACTGTCCACATGCTTTAGCCTTCAGTTGGAGCTTGGAAGCCTCCATGAATCCATGGATTTTCAAACGAACTTAAGACATCTGATGGAATTGAAAGAAAATTGCATTGGTTGAAAGCTCAAATTTGGGAGTTGCAACTTGCACAACAATTGAATTATTAACTATTGGACCCTAGTGGTTTGTTTTGTTCACCATTGAGGTGCATATTACAATTATAAACCTTAAATTCACTCCTCTTTAGTTTTTTTTTTTTTTTTGAATTA
>Ga0116228_10006511_pt1 | contig 10440 bp, 11 predicted proteins | sample S1TSphfallax_2_FD_89694 | JGI IMG/M metagenome (GOLD analysis project Ga0116228, IMG submission 89694) | Host-associated microbial communities from peat moss isolated from Minnesota, USA - S1T2_Fc - Sphagnum fallax MG | ecosystem: Host-associated > Plants > Peat moss > Unclassified | place... | reverse complement strand
CAGCAGGAAGATATGGAGATCTGACAAACAAAATAAATGGGTGATTGTGCAGTGAGCAAGGAATTGGCATTGAAGCTTTGCAGGTGCAATATTACATGACCCACTTTACTTTTGTGTGTAATATCCATTCCTGTGCTCATCAACAGAGAGATTTAAGGGTTGGATGTTACACAGCTGTGAGGCATCTAAGCACATGAAATTAATAATATTTTATTAAGACTGTAAGATCTGTGAAGCTGGGGTTGAAGACATCATATATGTCTAGCTGATCCTTTATGGGTTGGTCTGTATGTCCTTGGGACTTACTTGAAATTGACATGTAAACAGGAAGTCAACTCAACAACAGAGAAGGCTGCTTCTGTGGCAGCTGAAACAAGTTATATGATGAAGCTCTTCAACGATGCACAACAAAGTGCGTCCACTTTTTTCTCTTCCTACTTTCTAGGTGTTCCTCTTCTGTCAAAGCGGGGGCTCATGTAGTGGATTGATGGGAAAAGGTGGGGGTGGCTTTCACATGTTCTCATTCTTAATATTTAGGTGTGGTGGTGTATAACATTGGCATGGCAGACATGTTATTTTTGAACCAGCAGCGGTTGATGGCAATGGAGGAGCTTCAAAAGGTTGAGAATGATAAGAAGCTGCTACTTGCCCAGCTAGCACAGCTTGAGGCTGAGAATCAGGCAGGTTTGGCTGAATGTGATGTCTTGCGAACAAAACTTCAGCAGCTTGAAGTTTCTCTCTTGATATCAGAAAATCAAGGTGAGTCTTTGAGGGTCTAACTAAGGTTTCCCACATTACATTCCCTGATTCTCCATGTGGGTGGTCTGTTTCTGTTATGATGCAGAACAGAGATTGCAAACAGATTGAATTTTGATGCCAAGCTAGCTGGAGCAGTGTGTTGGTAGCAATCATCTTCATAAGAGAATTTTATTTCTTTGGAATTGGAGTGCTCTCTTCATATAAAAGTTATTCTTCTTGCATTGATCATGAAAAATGGTCTGCTTGTGCCATAAAGAAAAATCCATGATTGCAAGTTTTTGCTACACTTTGCCAATGTGATATTACAAAGCCATCCTTTCCATGGATGTGTGCTTGCACCCTGCAGTAAGTGATTTTAGGTTGACAAGTGAACGGAAGGTCGGTCGGAAGGAGATACTTGATGTGCCATCTCTGTGGAGTGAGCTTCTCTTACGGATTGATTCCATGCTGGTCACTGGAGCAGTTAGGGTAGAGCAGGTCTCTGCATTGCGTGGACTGGCCTTGGCCCGTGATGCACAGGCTGCCAAAGTCTTCACAAAGCTGCTGGAGAAGGATGACAGGGAGCTTGCATCTGGGCTCCTGCCTCTTCTGAACCCAAAAAGAAAGTAAGGACCTTAGACTACATGCTTGTGAGTTGATTCTTGGAGAGGAAGATCAATTGGGATGCCCTTTCTGTCTGTTCATTATGAATTGGAGGGCTGGAGGATCTGATGGAAGGATGGTTGATATGCTAACAAGTGGATGGGTTTTGGGTGTGAAGACCTGGGTTGCATGTGGTCCATATCTGTACAGAGATGGCACCATTGGCAGGGTCAGGAAGTCTTGCAATCTACATAACTAATTTGTGCCAGGCACTATTTAGAAGGGGTCATCTTGTGGAGGTGATCCTACCCAAGTAAGTTTTAACATTTCTGCACATGCTTTTCAATGTGTGCTCTTTTGTTATCTCAATTCACTGATGCTGTTCAGGATGCATTTCTTTGTTTTATTGAATGGTTTTGCCACATTGTGATAAAAAGATGCAAAAAATTATTCCAACCAGTGAGAGTGTGATGTTGGCTTTGGATATTGGGATGGAACGAGGCAAATCCTGTGGTTATACAGCTGTGATGCTATGGATCCAAACCTTTGGAGCTCATACAATTCCTCTTTACATCTCATCTCTGACACAATCATTGACTGTAGGAGGATGCAGGGTCTAGTAATGGACCTCCTGTGTAATACCTCAGACTCTCTGAGGCATATCCCATACTGCCACAGATTCTAACTCTTTGCAGATGTACTCACAAGATATCTTCTGAAGGGTGTAGAGAACTGCTGGGGCCTCCAGATATGCATCTCTGGACTTGAGTGCTATGGAGAGCCTGTATGAACTAGAAGGAGACTTTTACTCCTACTTTGGTGGTGACTGGTATAGGAACAAGATCTGGACAGGGTAAGTAATCTGGATTGTGACCATCTCTCTCTTCTCTGGAGATATGGACTCCTTCTGGCATTGGGATGCATTTTAGACAGGGTGACTGCTGCATGGGGACTAGCTCTGTTACTTGTGCTCTCTCTCACTGTGTCTGTTGCTCTCAACCTAGTAATCTGGACATCTTGATCTGATTACAGTTGTCAAGAGGCTTTGAGCACAACATATGGCAATCTACTTTTGTTGTGATTTAGAAGGTAAGATCTAGAAACAGGTATTGTCCCAGGAGGTAGTCAGCATCATGTGACAAACCCATAATGATCATTATACTGGTGTGAAGGGCTGCCAGCTCTGGTATGAAAGGTAGTTTTCTAATATTGTCTTCACTCTCTTCCGTGGTTTGGAGTAACAGTGTGCTTTCTGTGTTGGCAGGACGTTATCAGGAGTTGCTGTGACTCTCATTGACCCACTTCATCCTGCTGGTTTCTTTTCTCAAGAGCACTTTTATGACTATGAGAATGACTTTGAGAGGTACAGGCGATGAAAATGGTTGTGTTGGAGATTGACCTTGTTTTTGGCAAATCATGCTGCACAATTGTTGGTCCTGTGTCACCTGAAGGGATAATTCATGAAATGGGCAGTGAAAAATTGTGTGGATGAGGCAGGTTCACATATTTCTGTAGGGCATCCTTGGAATTATTGGTGAAGCTAGGGAAGCAGGCTGACATACTTCATCTGCACAACTGGCAGACAGCAGCAGTAGCTCCCTTGTTCTGGGACATATTTGTGCATCAGGTATCAGTCTGTTGTTCAACAAAGAGAAAGAAAATATTTAAGTAGGCCCGTTCTCTTTTTCATTGTACTTTTGTAGTGGTGACACTTGAGAAACAACCTTATCTACAGCCACAATTAAAGGACTACAAACAAACTGTTCATCCTATCTCTAGAAAAGTTCTCATTTGTACACTGGACTTCATTAGGAATGCTGAAGATTGACGTGGTCACATTTGTACAGGGACTTGGGAACACCCGACTCTTGTTTACTTGTCATGATTTCAAGTATCAGGTAGCTTGCATACTCCTGTACATTTGTCAACACATGAGAGTCATTGAACTCTTGGAGGGGAATCTATTCGGTTTCTGTTGCTTGAATCCTGGGAAAAAACCTCATTATAGATTTGACAGTTGCCTTAGTGTCTGGATTTTGATTTTTGGTGCTTTCTACTCCCATATGTGAAAGAGATAAATAAAACTGTTTGGAAAGGTTTGTGGATGATGCATACTGACCATTAGAACCCTGTTCTCTTGATGGATGCAGTGTTTACAAGAACCACATAAGCTGGCACTGTGTGGATTGGACCCTGGAAAACTAAACCGGCCTGACCGTCTCCAGGACAACTTTGAACCACATCTTACAAACCTTCTAAAGGTGAGTTAGGGTTTGAGCATTCTACATTTGCAGTTGATGTCTCCTGGAAATCTTAGGAGCACTCAGAGGTTGCTGAGCCATGGTTTGGCTTATGTGCAGGGTGGAGTTGTTTATTCAAACAAAGTTACTACCGTCTCTCCCATTTATGCAGCTGACCTTTTGACAAGGGAGCATGGATATGGTCTAGACTTGACACTTAATGATCACCAGTGAGGTTCTTTTAAGTACACTCTCTTGCTTTGTTTCAAAGCAGCATGGCTTGCCAATGCTGTTAAAGTGCATTTCTATGTTCTTCAATTTATGTTGTGACAATTGCCACATGGTATGCATTTTCTGGTGCTTTTGTCATTCTTTCAGCATTCTAGTTATATCTTGTCATGGAATATAGTGAGCTTTCAAGAACCCTAGTCCAACAGTCAAATTGCACAAACCTTGGGATGCAGGCACAAATTTTTAGGCATACTCAATGGCTTGGATGAGTCCTTGTGGAATCCTAGTCAAGATGCAGCACTGCCAGCAACATATACGGTGGAGAATTTATCTGGCAAGTCCATCTGTAAGACAGCATTGCAGCAGCGGCTAGGTTTGCCACCTGCAGACTACTCTCTTCCTCTCGTGAGTCACTTCTTTTGAACTTCTTGTACATGATCATCTGAACAGATTTTAAGCCCACCAGCAGGGATGTTGTTATATGCAGATGATTAAGTGTATGCTCATGAGGACTGAAAAAAGCACTCAGATTGCACAATAGAGATTCAGTCTACAATTGTCTGGGGCCTTACTTGCTTAGGCAACTGAGTTTTTGTAGCATAGAAGTGCATATTGTCTCCTTCTGGAACTCATCAAGACTAGCTTTTGCATGTTCTTGACAGAGGGTTTTGGGTGTTGTCTTGGTGCAATCTCCATCTAGGTCATGAGATACACAAATGCCTTGTTCTTGACATTGGACATGCCTCCGATCTCATCACAAGCTCCCTTCCTCCCATCCTGTTGTGTGGCCTGAACTGAACCAGGATTGTTCCAAGATGGAGGATGTAGGTTGCTTCTTGACTGACTATTAGTAGTTGCAAATGATGCAGGTCGGGTGCATTGGGTTTGAAATGTCAGAGTTGGAGCTAAAGTTGATGCGGGCTGCCCTGGAATGCACTCTTGGAAAGTCTGCACAGGTTATAAGATCAAATGGCTTCCAAGCCCTTGCAATTAAAAAAACTGACTTGTTCTTTGGCAAGCCAAGAAGTCATGTTGATGTCCAGATTTCGCAGTGAGGTCTTTTCTGAAAGAGTATCCTAGTCCCCTTCAAAACTGCACATTCCATTTTTCTGAGCATCTCTGTTCTGGAATGTTCAGTTTGTGTTTGTAGGGCGAAGCAAGATTCCTCGAATTCGAGCTATTTTGGAAGATATGATGCAAAATCCCAAGGTGCTCTTTCACTTTTTTGTCTTAAACTTTTGTCTACCACTCTGACCTGGTACCTAGTACTGCTGTAACAGGTCAGTATACAGTGTTTTGTCTCAGGAGCAGTCTATATACACTAGTGTACAAAGAGTATATTCTTGACTGAGGTTGAGGATGATCGGTTACTGAATGCAGTTGTTGGTCTACTTGCAGGATGAAAATGCCCAAGTGGTGATCAATTATGATGATGCTTTGGTACATCAAGTAGTGGCAGCTTCTGACATACTCATCTGCCCAGCTATCTTTGAACAAACAGGGCAATTGCCGGTAAGATGCATATGAAGCATGCTTTGATCTTTCAGGTTTTGTCCAAACATGGGTCTGGACCTTCCTTTCCTGGAGTTGTACAGTGACTGCTGGCTATACATCTGCTAAAGGAACTGTGGCTGACCTGGATGCAGTTAATTGGGATGCGGTATGGCACTGTCCCAGTTGCAAGAGAAGTACGAGGAATCACTGGCAGGTAACAAGTGGATGATAATTGATTGAGAGTGGGTTTTTGTAATTCATGATTTGACAGGAAATACTGTGAATTGTATCCAGAAGACTTCGTGCAAAGCTTCTAGTAGTCTGCTGTAAGATTCGCAGATTTTTGTTTTCTACAACTGCAGATATGCTGGCCAGTGACTCAGTCTGAAGGAAGCACAATCTGATGGAGTTGGGTGCAGTATAATTGATGTAGATGATGTGAGAAGGGACATGTCGCAAGCAACAGGCTTCTCTTTCTCCACGGATAAGGCCACCGATTTGACTGCAGCACTAAGCCGTGCCCTAGATTATCTGGTGCTCCTCACTATCTCTAGCACTCTGCATTGTTTTGCCCTGTATAAAGCAGTATCAGGTGCCACAAACATGAACAGAAGTACTGTAAAACAGCTTGCATGACCCTGCCTGTGCAAAGTTTCCACCCCAGAGCACTCCTTGTTAGTACCTATGTCGCAGATGAGCAAGTCCTCTGGTTTGTGAGTCAGCATGTTTTAACATTATGTCTCTCTTGGGAGTCTTGTTTGTAGACCTTGTGCTCAGTTTTTTCTCCTTCATAGAGACTAATGGTGTCTATATTGTCCATGGTGGTGCCTGCAGAAGCATAATCATCAAGCATGGACAGCACTCATAAGAAATTGTATGACAAAGGACTGGTCATGGGATGCAACCTGCGTGGAGGCATATGAAGCTGCTTACCAGTCTATACTCCATGTCTAGTTGCTTTTGTTCCTAGTACCAATTACTAGCATTTTTGTTGGCTCTTTTCCTCTCTAACTTTACACTTGGCAGATGAACATCCAAAGCTTGTGATGTTCAACTCTGTGAACCCCAATTTCTACATTTGGATATCAAAAGCATGCAGATTAGATAACCTTAGAATATACAGACCTAGGCATGTGTTATTGGCCATTGAGTTCATGTAGGATTGTGCTAGTGAACAACAGTATATGTACTATAAGTGGCACAAGCTACCATCGAAAAGAAGGTATGAAATTGTTGATGGTGGTAACAGGTCTCTCCTGCAGTTTGTGGGTGAGTTATCTCAGATTTCCTTTCCTCAAGAATTCCTCTTTAATCTTGAGAAATCATGCTCAGATGGACATGGACTTGCTGATCCTCAAAACAAATGAAAGCCAACTCTCCCAGAAACTTCTTCTATGTCCCTCTGGTGTCTCACCTTCTGTGTCACTGTACTGCTGCAGCTTGTCTGTAGGTTGGCTGGGGGACTGGAAACAGATTTCTCCAGAATCTGATATCATTTGAGCTTTCTCCTGCAGGTGCTAGCTGAAAGAATTGTTCAAACAGGATGGGAGTATTTCTGGCATATGTCAAAAACATTGAGCTCACAGGCTGGGAACAGAATGTTCCAGAAATCTAATATCATTTGGGCATTTTCTGCTGCAGGTCTCAGCTGAAAGCATCATTTTGAACTCGATGGGAGTATTTTTGGTGAACCCTTCACCCTCGGATATAGTCTTTCCAATGTATATGATAAGCATATCAACTGACACTACACAGATTACAACCATGAACAGGTCAGACTTAGAAACCAAAGTGGCACAAGGGTTGAACAAGTGCCTCTGTACAAGGCAGCATTTGATGCTCAGACTTGATGAATGCAGTGTAGTTCCGGCCAAGACTGAGCTTTTGGATGCCATTGCCAATCAATATAATATGTTCTGCAATTCACATCATTCAAGGTCAGAGTTACATTCAAGGTCAAAGTTATCAGCCAAAAGGTTGATGTTGTGCCAAAGTTGGCACTATACGGCTACTTCCTGTTGACAAGGTTTTTTACACAACTCAATAGATTGATGTACATTGCCATCTTGTATGCACACAGGGCCTTTGGGTTTGACTTGGCATGTGTGACTGCCTCAAACCCAAACCTGGGTGGCATTGATTTGTTGCTACCCATCTTCAGTCTCAGGTATGACTTCCTTAAGAAACTCGAGCTACATGCCCATCATCATCTGCTTGAAGATTTTCAGTATACCATGTCAGACACTGCAACACACATGACCCCTCTCCTCAGTGATCAAGAGTGAGCTTCCAGGTTGACAAACACCATACTGTTTTTGCTTGAGGTGGATTTCTTTGTACTACTGTAAATCATTTTGTTTCTGCCCTCATCAGTACCTGACAGTGGGTGTTTGAAGGTGGATGTCAATAAGTATATATTAGTCTCCAAAAAAATTGGGCAAACCATTATTCTAATGTCTTTGCATCCCGAGCTAGAAGCAATGGGATGACACTCCTGTCTGTCTTTGATGTTGGCTAGCACTCAAGAGACATAGCTAATGATAAGAAACACAATAGCATCCTCATAGAACAACACTCAACTTTGTGCATGGAGAGGACTGATTTCCTCAAGATGCAACATGTGGCAGCATTTTAGCCTTGTCTTGGAGGTGCAAGCAAAATGCAGGAGGGATTACATTGGCAGGTCAGAGAATTTGCATCCTGGAACCATTTCTGCATCTACAATAGAAATGAATGTATGCTTTTTGAAGAGTTTTGAGAGTGAATAAGAAGAACCTGTACACCACCACTGCCATACCAGCATGCTGCTGGGGTAAGGATGCTACTAGTTGTATCTGCAGGTACTGCAACTTTGACATTTAAGCCAGCACCATCATAAGGCACTTTTTTTGTGGCTCATAGTCTCCTCCTCTTGTGTCCGAATCCAAAAAAATTCCAGAGTATCCCAGCAATTGATGTCTCTCCCATTTCTTTTAGCACTCAATTTCTTGCCAAGAAATTTCCAGAGAGAGAGCTGGGTAGAGAGAAGAGATGTCTGAAAATGGGAATAGCAGAAGAAGTAAAATGCTTGTTCTTGGTGCAACAGCTTCTGCTTCATGCTCAGAACAAGAAGAAATACTCGCAAGCTCAACAGATGAGTCAGTTGTGGCCCAGAAGTACTGCCACTACAAGTCTAGAATCACTTGTGGGGACTTGACAAATCCACACTTCTGCCGCTGCCGCTGCTGCTGCAGATGTAAACATTCCATGCAAAATTGGAGATTTTGTGGACATCTGGAGAAATAAACTTTGAGAGTTTAGATGCTCAATCTCTCATCATTTGAAGAGCATCACATCACATCCAAGGAGCTTGTAAGACTGGAAAACACCTATCAAACACTCTCAGAAATTGGGCTTCTTAAATGGTCATCCTCTCTTCAAATCCAGGACAAAGTGTTTTGGGGTTCAGCTCACTCAAGTCAGCTCTTCCCTGCAGCACTCCTTTGTTCATTCTTCAATGAATCTTTTTGGAGGATTTTTTATGGTATCCACCTGCAGAATCTGAGTATAAGAGCTTACACCAAAGGATTTTGTAGCTAAAAAACATCCTCAAAATGTTGTATCCAGGTTCCTAAATCTGCAGCTTTGTACATGTGCATTGTTTTTCTGCCTAGATTGGAATTTACTTATGAGTGACCCCAAGTGTTGAAGATGACATCAATTTTTGACTTCCTTTTCATGTTCTCTCTTTGTTGGTGAGATGTAGATTCTATGTAGTTTGACTCCTAATTTTGTGACTCTTTGTTGATGTTGGAGGAAATATGTCTGGTTCACAGAGAGAGATCAAGGAGAATCTTAAGTAGTAGAAGTTGCAATAAATTTCACAAAATTTGAATACAATGTTGAATAGCACCAAACACACAATTTTTCAGTCTCATAATACACAGTCATATTCCCAATTCATCAAAGAACCATGACATGTTTGAATATTAGTAGGAGGAAAACACACATGTTTTCAGTTTTAGCATCTTCCCTTACAAACAAGAATATTAACCTTCACCATGGACCGTGTTTAAAACATTGAAGGAAGGAAATGTGCAAGGCTCAAAATACATAATACGAAACATCACATTCCCAATTGATGTTGGTGCACAAGTGACAGTGTTTGGCCTTGATCAAAAGGAATTTGCAAGAGACTTTGTTTTCACCATTGCTACTTGCTAGCAACAAGTATTTGGTATGAAATTCAACAAAGCAATGCAGAGAGAGAAAGAGAGAGCATCTGATTGCGTGTGAATTTGTAGTGTTTGTTTTGACAAGTCCATTTATGAGTCGAAGGGCTGTCCATCACTTGCATTGGACTTTTCTAATGAAAGTTTAAGCAAAGTTCCAACACATATCCCACTTACCGGAACATAACAATTTCAAAGTTGTTATTGTAAGCATTAGTATTCTACATACCACATAGTACAAACATTGCATGTATGTGTATGTCCTTTCATCACATGATGCTTTGCTTTACATGCCATGACCCCAAACCCTTGCCACCTTTTACATCAAAGTGAACCACATGGATGAAATTGACACATGGATGAAACTTGGTAATATGGATGAAATTACTAACATAAAAAACATTAATGATGTAGAAGAAACACGACCATATGGATGACATTAAGATGAAGCATGTTGCATGGGTAAATTAAATGATTAGATATTTGCAACTAATTGTGTGGATGAAACTTTGACAACATCAATGAAATTTGGGTTCAAGGATGAAATCAACCACCTATGCATTATTGGTTGAATGTGTAAGAAATCAACCATGTGAATGTTAGTCATTTGCATCCCCAAATATAATTTCATCCACATTGTAGAGAACTTTTGTCAATACCATTCATGTGGTACCTTCAATCATCCAACTTGTTATTTTTAATGATATTGTCATTTACATTCATGAAATTCACCTTCATCCATTCAATTGATGTGATAAGATTTGTGAAAGAAATCATCAATGTCATGCGGTTTAATTTTGGCATTAATTTCATCCACGTTATCAAAATTCATCCATTTGATTCATTTGAACACCCATACAATTATGTATATGTGAATAAACCACACTAAAATCGACAAATATTTTGTCACAAACACAACAAGT
>Ga0116228_10006510_pt1 | contig 10440 bp, 7 predicted proteins | sample S1TSphfallax_2_FD_89694 | JGI IMG/M metagenome (GOLD analysis project Ga0116228, IMG submission 89694) | Host-associated microbial communities from peat moss isolated from Minnesota, USA - S1T2_Fc - Sphagnum fallax MG | ecosystem: Host-associated > Plants > Peat moss > Unclassified | place: USA... | reverse complement strand
TCTTGTGAGTCCAGAGTTACCCATGGCTTGTCCTAGCACCAAGGGTGCTCCAAAATGCAAACTAACCAACTTGTTGATTAGTTTGTTACAGGTTCGAGTGAGTAACTAAAGCTTGTCCCTCTTCCTAGTCCCATCCCGAAGCTTCAGCACGCCCTTTCTACCCTTTTTAATGTTGAGAGCTGGGAGCGTGCCCTCAAGTCCCCACAATTTCGTTGTTTTAGAAACCAAGGCCCATCTTGCGCCTAACTTGGGACTTGGGAACACGTCAAAGGGGATGATTAAAGTATTTGACACCCCCTATATAAAGGGTATTGCAAGTTATACTTAGATAATGTTTTCCATGGGGGTATTACAAACCAAATGGAGAATGAAAGCGATATAAAGTTCTAGTTCAATTTAAACACATTGAATGCATGTTGTATTCAAGTTCATAAAACAAAATACTCAATGAATGTGCAATACCCCATTCGAAGTATCCTTGAAATAGTTTGGGCTCTATATCATATATTTCGACAATTAGAAAGGTAATACATAGCCCTACCAAAACCTAAAAGGAATGGAATGCCTTCATTGGGCTACATTGTAAAGACCATGGGTTGATTTATTTTGGTCTAAGATATTAGAGGGGTATTGTTCATGCCCAAAAAGATTCAATGAACATGCAATACCCTTTTAAGGGTATCCCAAAAATACATTGGGTTCCATAACATATCTTTGGGGTATTGTGTAGCCCTACCAAAACCTACAAGGAAACCAATACCTTCACTAGGGTATTTGTTAATTAAACACCAAGAGTCCATGTTGCTTTTGGAACGGTATTGCTCATCCCCAAAACTATTCAATACACCTACAATACCCCTCATAGGGTATCCCATAAATACATTGGGTTTCACGACATATCTTTTGAAACTTGGAGGAGTATTGCATAGCCTTACCAAAACCTAGAAGGAAATTAATGCCCTCATTGTGCTACATTGTAAACACCATGGGCTAAATTATTTTGGTCCATGTTATTAAAAGGGCATTATTCATGCCCAAAAGGACTCAATGAACGTGCATTACCCCTTAGGGTATCCCATAAATACATTGGGTTCCATAACATATCTTTTGAAACTTTTAAGGGTATTACATGGTCATACCAAATCTTACAAGGAAACCAATACCTTCATTAGGGTATTTAGTAATTAAACACCATGGGTCTACACTATTGGAGGGCTATTGTTCATCCTCAAAACTACATAATACACATGCAATACCCCTCATAGGTTATCCTAGAAATAAAATGGGCTCCATAACTTGAAACATGGAAAGGTATTGCATAACCTTACCAAAACCTACAAGCAAAATAATACCTTGTTTGGGGTATTCTAGAAACACCGTGGGTTAAATTATTTTAGTTTAAACTATCAAAGGGGTATTGCTCATGTTCAAAACTACACAATACACATGTAATACCCCTTATAAGTTATCCCATAAATACATTGGGCTCCATAAAATATATTTTCAAACTTGGAGGGGTAATGCATAACCCTACCAACATGGGCTAAATTATTTTGGTCTGGATTATTAGAGGGGTATTGTTCATGCATAGGAATATTTAGTGCACATGCATTACCCCTTTCAAGGTATCCTAGAAATCATTTGGGCTCTATAACATATCCTTTGAAACTTGCAAGTGTATTGCATAACCACACTAAAACCTAGAAAGAAAGCAATATTTGCATCATATTGTGACATCTTAAACCATGAAACAATAGGATATATATTTTTAAATATTTATTCCATGCTCAATATATCATGCCCTACATATTACATACTGATTCAAGTAAATGAAGGTATTGCAAAGTTATTCACATTGATGATACAATATCAATTGAACAAAGTTATGGAATTTAAATGTAATACTTGCATCATCATGGGATATTTGCATTCACCTTGAAACATATGAATATTTTTTAAATATTTGATTCCTCACCAATATATCATGAAATTCATGTTTTCAAAATTATTTATTCATGATCCAATATGATTTTACATATATAAAACTGAATGTAATACAATTTTGGCCACATTGATGGTACAAGGGTTTAAGGTTTAATGTAAAATTAATTAATTAATGTTAGAATTCAAAGTTTGTCAAAATCAAAAAATATAAGCATGTTTAACATCTTTACAATGATGTACATATTTAAGTTTTTCCCTCTTAAAGTTGTAAACTCGTTTCAAAAAATAAAAACATAAAGTCTCTAATTTAATAAAATTTTAATGTGTGTTTTTTAAAAATAATTAAAGTACAAGATTTTCCACTTTTTAAAATGGTTCACATAATAATAAAAATGGTCGTTCCTATATATTAATCCTATGTATGATTGAAAATTTATTTAAAACTTTTTTGACATATAATAAATAATTCCTAGCTTTAAATAATTATATAATATGTGAGTAATATTTTATATTTTATAAATATATAACACAAGACCTTATGTAATTTTATTTTTTTAATGATGTATAACATTGGCTTAAATAGTGGTCTAAATGTATTGTTACTTATAACATATTGAACAATACATTATATATAATCAATGATATTATGGAATTATATTGTTGATTCATTTTAATACATATAAATGTATTCATATTTATTTTTAAAAGGTTAAGAATTGATTTTTAAATATATGTTAAATTTAAATTATATATATAAACCCATGGTTATGAACAATGCAAATTTTTTTGTAATTTTTAATGAAAAATTTAAAATTCCAGAAAATAAGCTATTAATGTTGTATGTTTTATTAATGCATGTAATTTAATATTATTTCTATGTAAATTTTAGTTTACAATGTACTAAATGATGATATAATTAGTTTATTAATGTGTGAAATTATACATTTTTACATTTCTAGAGATATAATATTTGCATAATTATTTTAACTTGGTAAAAATTTTAATTAAACATTTGATGGAGGAGGAAGGTGGGGTATTTTTTAGAGGTGCATTCTTTAGATGAAACTTCTATAACCTTGAAATTTCTTCCAATTGTGGTTGCTTAAAATTTGTGTTCCAAATGTTTTAAAAGTAGCAATTGAGCTTGTCAATTGGGTTATGGTATGCAATTATTTTGCAATGGATGCAACATGGTTTTACCTAGGAGCCACTATTTAAATCCTTGCATTTATGATGATTATAAACTAAAATACTATCAACTTATAGAAAGTTAAACTCGAAATAATTTCATGGTCACAATTTTGTCTCCATTTTCATGCATCCCCTACATCGAAGGTGGTTGTTACATTACATGATTTTTTCTAGAAATCATCAACCCATAAAAGGCATTGGCAATGCCATGGTTATTGGGTGTAACATTGAATGTGCAATACCAATTTAAAGAGTTTTTGAAAACCCAAATTTGGGTCAGATTTTATAATCTTCTTCTTGTTGTGGCTTTCCTTGAATACCTATTGATATGCAATGACCTCATGAAAACAAAAAAATAAAACATGTAGAATGAAACAATAGGCAAATCTTAAAACCTTTCAAAATCATTTGCCTAATCAATTGGTTCAAAATTAGGACATTATTACACCATATCCTTTGTAAATTTTGCAACAAAATTAAAGTAATAACTTCATCAATGGCCATAATTAATGGGTTGTAATCCAAATGAATTGTGAATCAAATTCTTCAAGTATAATTACAAAATTTCAAAATGAAAAGTGAAAATAATGCACCACGAAACCAATATATAAATTACATAAGTTGTTATTTCTAATATGAGGTTTTGGAATTTTGTAACAAAGTCTTGGCAATGAAGATTTATAATCTATACTAAATGTAACCTCCAACTTTTCCACATTAGGTAATGTCTCATGTTAATTGCACAACAAACACACAAATGTCATGCTTTTTATGATTGACAAGCAAACATGAAAAAGGAAATTGCTTACTCTCCAATATGTTGGAGATTCTCTACCCATTAAATTGACAATATATTTGAGGTGGAGTTTTTTTTAACTAGATGATGATGAAGTGCAACAACAATGTTGTAAATAGATGCTTGATTTGGTGATAACAATATAAACAACTTCAAATAATCCTTCCATGCACCCATATGTAAACACTTGGATAAGCATTTGCACATTGAACAAGCTTAAATTTTCTTTGTGGTGGAAAACCAAAGTGTGTTCTAAAAGAACATGGGAACATTCCAATAAATCATAGGATGGAAGAGGTATGCTTTCCATGTCCCACCACACCATTATCATTGTAACAATAATTCAAAAAACAACAACAATATAATTAACTAACTTCCATAATGTTTTAAAGATGATAGATGACTACAAGGAATAAGTGTTCAAGTTGATGTTTGTTCATAGTGGAGGGTTCATTCTTGGAAGCCTTTGAGAAACCTTCAAATCTCATTTCAACTATGATTTGGACTAAAAAATAACTAGGTATGAAAATGTTCATAAGCTTTTGGAAGCCATGCCAGAGTTTGTGTGGATTTGAAAACTTTGCGAAGGCTAAATTGTTATGCAATGATCTCGACACCTTGAGAAGCTAAACATGACTCGACAATGCAATTCCTTGTGCATATTAAATCCACCAAAAAGTTAGACCACACTATAGTTATTGGCATTAAATTATTACTACATCAGATGATGATGTTGAATCCTCCAATTCTCTTGAGCACAACAATGATTTTGTTGTGAATGGAACTAGCTTAAGATGTTCACCACCTAGATCATCAAATTGATGTTTCAATAAAAACATGGAGTAGACTCTCCAAAAGAAGACATGCGCATCTGGTAGTCGGTCAAATGGTTAATAGAAATCATGTGTTTCATGCATATGTTTTATATGTTACCGTATGTGACTAGACTTGTTTGTTATGATCAAATACTAATACTAATATCATTTTGGACATTGGATGAATGTGCCCAAGTTCCATTTTCATGTATCCCACCTCCAAGTGGTTTTTGCTTTTCATATACCCCTAATTTAGTGATGTCATCATCATGTCGTAATTGAATATAGTCAAGCTATTGCTTTAGTATTTGGCTTGATAAACATTTAGGGATTGTTTTTTCAAAACTAAATTCATTAAAGATATGAACACCAAAACAATCGTTTTAACAAAAGTAAACACCATATGCTTCCCTTTCTTCAAGCAATGGTCCATTGTAAATGTTTTCTAATGATGATAGAATCCGGTATTACATAAGTTCACTTGCTAACTACATTTGTTGTCTCCTCCTTGCATAGTTAGGACTTCATACATTGTTGAATTATGCTACCTCCAAAATATAGTTGGATTTTTTTGCAACACAACAATGCATTGTATCACTAATCAATATTGCCAAACAAGCCATAGACATTCCTCATCAACCTTAACATCAACAAAATCATCTTCGTTTTTTTTTTGGGAACATAAAAAAATCCTTAAAAAAGAACCCTGATTTCCTTCAATTAATGTTTAAGGTTTAAGGTCTAGGAATCAAATTTTTAGTTGAATTTTGAAACATAGGTACCTAATATTATGTATAAACAGTCAATGTATTTTCTTACTTCTATGTAAAATATATTTTACAATATATCAAATAATGATATACTTAATTAATTAATGTGTGGATTTTTTATTATTTTTGCATTCTTATACATATAATATATTAATGATTATTTTATATTATAAAATTTAAGTGAACATTAAATATAGTTGAAGGACATTTTCAAATTCATAAATGGTAAGAATCGTTCAATGGACGATGCAAAATTATTGGTATATGTAAATGAGGGTATTACAATATTTGCCACATTGATGGTATAATTACTTCAACAAAATTTTGAAGTGTAACTACAATATTTTCATTTGTATTGTGGTTTTGGATATTGTCACAATATGGTGTAAGTATTGTATTCCTTCCAAGTTTTGGTAGGGCTATGCAATAGCCTTGTAAGTTTCATGGTGAATACAAATATTGCAAGATGATGCAGGTATTGCATTTAAACTTCATGACTTTGTTCAAATGACATTTACCATCAATGTGAAGAACTTTGTAATACCCTCGTTTACTTGAATCAATATGTTTTGCATGATATAGTGAGCATGGAATAAATATATTATCGCAAAATGCTGTTGGTATTACTTTATTTTTAGGTTTTGCTAGGGCTATGCAATACCCTTTCAAATTCCAAAAGATATGTTATGGGACCCAAAGGTTTTATGTGATACTTGAAGAGGGGTAGTGCATGTGAATTGAATAGTTTTAAGCATACCCCTCTGATAATTTGAACCGAAATGATTGAACCCATGGTGTTTGTAGATTATCCCAAAGAGGGTATTGCTTTTCTTGTAGGTTTTGGTATGGTTCTACAATACCCCTCCAAGTTTCAATATATATGTAATGGAGCCCAAAAGATTTTTTATATACCCTTAAAAAAATATTACACATGCATTCAATACTTTTGGGCACAAGCAAAACCCTTTCAATAGCCTGGACCAAATAATTTAATCCATAATGTTTATAGAATATCCTCATGAGGGTATTGTGTTCATTATAGGTTTTGTTAAAGCTATGCAATACCCCTTTAGGATTTTAAAAATATGTTATAAAACCCAAAGGATTTTTAATATACCTTAATAGGGGTATTAATGCAATATTGCATGTGCATTGAGTAATTATAAGCATAAGTAATATCCCTCTAATAACATGGACCAAAATAATTCAATCCATGGTGTTTACAAAATACTTTCTTTAGGGTATCACTTTCCTTTTAGGTTTGAACTTCTAATTTTTAGAAATAAAGAATTATTTTTTGGTTTGAGTGCAATACTAGAATCATTTTTTTGATAATTTTATCAAATATACACATAAAAATATGTGAGAATGTATTTTTAACTATTAACGCAAAATGGTATAAAATGAAAATAAAATGCTTTAAATAAAAAAAAGGGTGAAATGTGCAAAAAATGCCCAAGTTCAAAACAACCCCACCTTAAAATGGGGAACATGTCATAATGGTTGTCTCAAAGATAAATTGCTACCTTAAATCTTACAAATCAAAACAATAATTTAATCAAAATTGGTATAAGTTATGGGTTATTTCTATCACTACCAGAGGGGGTGGGATCCCACTAGCCTTCTTGTATTGCGTTGATGTGACTTTTGCATCATGGTCGTGTTATTGTGTAAATACCCTACAATTGGCCAATGTTGCATCCACAACATTAGCCACAAACACCTCCTTAATGGAACCCTAAAACAAATAACATAATACAATAAATATTGCACATGAAACTTAAATCTTGGAATTCAAAGAAAATTAAGTATGGAATTATTAAAAACTTATCAACCATGAATCATTTTAAAATCATGGTATTGCATAAGGAGGCCAATTTCCTTATGCTGGATCATTTTATTTGACGTAGACTTCCAATTGCACCCCATTTAAGCACCTTTGAATGCCTTTGCATAATCAACTCAAGTCGTTCAAATAACAAGTGTAAGGTTTTCATCACGTTCCAACTTGGTTTGCATGTTGAGAGGGATGCACCCCATGCAATCATGCCAAGAAGCTAAAGAATATGGCTAGAGGCTAGTTTAAAAGTGTGAGCTTAAGAACCTTAGGTGTGTATTGCAAATCAACTTGGAGCTTATTCCATTCCAAGTTTACATGCCTCCTCACCCTAGTAATTGCCTTTTGTTCATTATGCCAAAATAGGGCCAAAGGGTCGTTCAAGACCTGTGCATTCATGTTTGTGTGATCCTAATGCTTCATGTCTTCTTTTCAAGTAGATGGGTACGTGTCCAGGCTTGCCCAATTCCATGGTCACATTGTGGTGCACTTATAAATGTTGTACCAAGTTGTACTTGGTTGTATAGGATGCATCGCACCCATTAACTGTGTAAGCAAATTTGGGCCCATCCCTTGCCCAATGCACACCCTCCATGGCAACTAGGGGAAGGCCAACCACATTTGAAATTAAAAATTTAAAAAAGAAAAAAAACCAATCTAAGATTTAATGTTCTGGATGAAGGTTCTCCCTTTAACAATGAAGGTATTACACAAAAAGATAAAAGATTATAACACACAATGAGGGCATTGCACATACAAATAAAGGAACAAAAACACAAGATGAAGGTATTGCTAAACTCCAATGTTCAAATTTGGATAAAATGAAGCAAACGTTAAAAATAACAATATCATCTATAAAGCTTCAAGGTATTGCTTATAGACTTAGACCCCCAAAAAATGCCCCACCCACCTTTTCACATGGAAAAGGAAGGTGAGGCAAGCAAAGGTTTAAGGACCATAATTAAAGAAGGTATTACAATCACAAATTTGACAAAAAAAATCTCACCCATCCTTTCCACTTGAGAGGATGGGTGGGGTAATAATTATAATAAATGAAGTTCAATGGTTATGTCACCTCCATCAATATGTGCATGAAGTTCAACATCTTCATTTGCATTTTCTTGTTTTGACAATGGAACAACATGAATTACATTATCGGTTTTCTATAATCAAAATAGTTCTATTCAAATCCATTTCAATTTGATCAACATCTCCCTTAGATGTTTCCCCAACATCTTCAACTGCTTCCACTTGCTCCTCTTCAACAATCTTAGTTGGAACTAATGGAATTGCATTCTCAACATTTGTTTGTTGTCCCATCACCCTAGCCTCCAAACATCCTTCATTCGTGAAACCTTTCATGCCATGTATAACTTTTGTTGAAACTTGTTGACTTGCTCCAACATTATTTGTTTTCTTTCTAGTTTGCATCTAATAAAAACACAAACAAAATAATATTATTTTGGTTCCCGATTCACTTTCCACTCTTTCATTTGTAGTAAAAGATAAGAAAAAGACTACTAGAGTCAAAGAAAAATACAACCACTGGTTGTGTAGTAGATGTAAAACAAAGGACCACTAGGAGCATAACCACTTTCTACATGCAACAAATGAATTTTTTTTATGATGATGAGAGTTGTTGCATTCATTGTTGTCATTCAATGTGAACAACGACGATGAATGCACATGTTTTTTACCTGGGAAATAACTATAATGTTATTTAGTGCCTGCTCTGTAATTGTGAAAAAGATGGTGAATTGTGCTCATCGTCTTCCTTCACAACTACAAAAAAAGAAAAGAGGATAACGACGAGCAGCATTGCTGCTCATCATTGTTTCTTGGCACTTATTCCTGAACTTGAAAATGACAACGAGTTGTGTCTTCTTTCATAAAAGAAATAAAAGGATGACGACGAATAATGGGGTTATTTATCGTCATTGTTTTTTACTTGGAAAAGAACTAAAACAATGACAAGTAACAATGTTGCTCATTGTTGTTACTTGGTGTTTGCCTCAAAACTTGAAAAAGAAAACAAGCTGCACTCATCATCTTCCTTCACAATTGAAAAAAAAAAAGATGATGATGAACAACACATCTACTTGTCGTCATTTTTTTGCTTTTAAAAAAGACTAAAATGATTACGAATAACAACATTACTTAGTTGTCATTACTTGGTGCTTGCTTTGAAACTTGAAGAAGACAATGACCAACAATGTTGTTCGGTCGTCATTACTCGACACCTACTTCAAAACTTGAAAAAGACGACAAGCTTCCTTCACAGTTGCAAAAAGAAAAATAGAAAAAAGGATGATGACAAGCGACACAACTGTTCATCGTCATTCTTTTGCTCTTACATAACCACATGACAATGACAATAACTAGTGTAGCTATTTTTCATCATTGTTTCACGCTTGTAAGAACACATTAGAACGATGACGAGTAGCACAACTATTCGTCGTTGTTTTATTTCGCTTGCAAGACCATAGCAGAATGATGATGAACATCGCAATTGTTCTTCATTGTTTTTTCCTGCCTACAAGACCATAGCAGAACGACAACAAGCAGGGCTCCTCGTCATTCATTTGCTCTTGCAAGACCACAACATAATGATGATGAATAGCTCCTCTTGCTTTTGCACTCTTGCTACCACCGTGTTGAAGCTCCTCTTGCTTGGGCACTCCTGAAGCTCCTCGCCCTTGAAGCTCTTGTGTACCTAATGTTCCTAAAGCTTTGAGCTACTCAAGCTCTTTCTAGGTCAAAAATTCTGGTGATGGAAGTGAACACAAAAGGAGATAGGTGGGGAGGGGGTTAGCAAGATGAGGGAGGTAGGTGGGGAAGGGGTTAGCAAGATGAGGGAGGTAGGTGGGTTGGTAGGAAGAAGGGCGGTAGGTGGGTTGGGGTAGCTAGGAGCTTCCCAAAAAAAACTTGGGGTCAAGGGTGAGCCAAAAAAAAAGTGACAAAAAAATTGTTCCCAGAAAAAAAAAAAAAAAAAAAAAAAAAAAAAAAAAAAAAAAAAAAAACGGGGGCAAAAAAGAAACTCAAAAACAAAAAAAAACGGAGTAGAGAACTGGCTTGTGGGGGGGTGTT
>Ga0116228_10006509_pt1 | contig 10442 bp, 8 predicted proteins | sample S1TSphfallax_2_FD_89694 | JGI IMG/M metagenome (GOLD analysis project Ga0116228, IMG submission 89694) | Host-associated microbial communities from peat moss isolated from Minnesota, USA - S1T2_Fc - Sphagnum fallax MG | ecosystem: Host-associated > Plants > Peat moss > Unclassified | place: USA... | reverse complement strand
GGAGAAGGAGGAGAAGGAGGAGAAAGAAGAGGAGGAGTTTGCTACAGAGAGGGCAATAAAGGAGAATGATTCAGACAGTTTCTTCAAGCGGTTTTTCAGGGACAAGGATGAGGATGAGAAAGGCATTCGCAGTGACGAGCTGGTGAATTCTGAAGGGTTTTTTCGCCGCCTTTTTCGTGATAAGCCTGATGCTGAGGAGAAAGTTGGGACCAATGAGGATGAAAAGGATGGGTTTTTCCGGAGACTTTTCCGTGAGAAGAGTGAGGAAGAGGAAAAGGGGAATGGTAGCTGGGAGGATGATGAAGGCCCAGAATTTTCTCTGTTTCGGAAATTCTTACGACAAGTCCACCCTGGAGAGGAAAAGGTGGCAGGAGCTCTGGGGGACCAAGAGCACACAGTTGCCATTATTCCAGAGACTAATCCAGGGAATGATAACTTTTTCAAGCGACTCTTCCAGAATCGGTCAGTTGAGGATGGTGGGAAGTTTTTTGGTGTGCGTCGAGAGGGGGATCCTGTAGTGCCATCAACAACTCCTTCGGGCTTCTTGAGAAGGCTGTTTAAAGACCGCAGTGATGAAGAAGGAGGCTCTTTATCAGATGACTTTGGATCCCTCTCTCTGACTCATGACAGCACAGATGGATCAAATGAAGGGAATTTCTTGCAAGACAGCTTGCGTGGGATGTCTATATTTCGTTCAAGAGATCGGACACATGATGTGGAAGGCCTGGGGAAGGACCTTATTGTCATCAGACCCATGGAACTTGCAGCCACAGATCAACAGTCTGCTGATGGGTTTGACTTGAGCAAAAAGGGACTTGATGAGGCAGATGAAAATGAAGTGGCGGACATACCCCATTGGGATGCTGGGAGGGCAGCAGAGAAGCTCTCAACAGACTCTGGCAGTTGGAAATTGCCATCATCAGATTCTTCTTTTTTTGACATTGGAAGGTCTTTCATGGTAAGTAATCCCTCACTTTCAGTGTATCTGTTACGGAGATGATTGGTCTGTGCTTTGTACTAATTCAACTGTTTATTCTGTCCTTCTCAAATCTCTTCCAATTCTCAAGGTTGATGTACATATGATTAACATTTGGAGCTTATCTGAATTCTGGGTCAACAACATCCATGCAGAAGCGGCCTGGGTCTCCAAAACAAAGAGCAGAGAAGCCAGACAAGTCATCAGCAAAACCACCACTACCAAAGTATTCTTTATTTCACATTCGGAAAGGAGTTTTTCATGCAACTCTGGACTTTGTGCAGTCACTTTGTGACACATCATCTGGTCTTGCAGATATCTTTCCCATGGAAGATCGTCGCCAAGCTCTTCAGGAAGTATGTGTGCTGTCCTCTCAACTTGATTCACTAGGTCAGCTGTACATGGGGCACTTTGATGATGTACCATACCTTGGAGAATGTTGTCTCAGTTTGCTCTCAATCATGTCATGAGTTGGTTCTGATCAGACGTGTTGATGTCTTTATAGCTAAGCAAGGAGGTTCTGGCTGAGTTTTCCTCCTGTTACTGGATCTTGATATGTCCTCCCCTAGAGAAACCCTTGTCAAAGAAATTTGACCTCACACACCACTGTAGAATCAGGTTCCATACTGTGTCATGGGACACCAAACTTAAATAGAGTGTGTTCTAATGCAGAAATTTGTTTGATCATTTGTGGCAGTCACTTATGGAACTCAATCATCATCTGGGGGCTGCAGAAAATGATGGAGGTAGGCTTGTCTGGGGTCTGATTTTTACACTCTAGACCGAGAAAATCTCTTTGTACCTCTCAAGTTTCTCACTTTTACTGTTAGACCAACTAAGCAGTTGTTTGTTTTGTCTCTGGTGCTTTAAGTGGTTAGACATAATGCACACATGCTAATCAGCTTCAGTAAAGTACCTAATATTCTTCAAGCTAGTTCCTGTTTGTCATCAAAGGCTCGCAGCTTCTCTGTCCTTTGGGATTTTCACAGAATAAATTTCACTGCCCTCCAATCTCACAGTGTTGTGCATGGCATATGTGCAAATGGAGCAGGGGTGTGCTTTCCAATGGGCAGGGGCTTGTATCGTGTTGTGCACATCCCAGAGGATGAGTTTGTTCTGTTGAATTCGAGGGAGAAAGCACCATATTTGATATGTGTGGAGGTGCTGAAATGTGAAGCTAAGAGGTTTGCTGCATCCTTCAACATTCTGCTGTTCAATTTTTCTTTCCCCCACATTTGTGTACTATCTTTTTTGGCTAGAATGCTGAATGTACCAACTTTTCAGAAGATGACTGAAAAGGATATAGACCAATCTGTGGATCTACTGTAGAGATGTGCGCTTCACATTTTAGCATCAGTTTTGAATGCTCGATAGCCAGGGAAAATCCAAAGCAATTCACTTGTTTCAAAGCGTTATGTAATTTGATCTTTGGCCTGAAGTCTTGGGTCATAGGAGACACAATCGAAATATGGCAATTGCTGAGGATGTGATTGTTTTGTGTTATCTATGCTGTAACCTTGTTTATCCTATTGTTAAATGAAATGTGCTGTCTGTGTGGATTCTTGACCAACTCTACTACTTTTGATTAGTTTGGTTGAGGCGATTTCAGAGAGTCCTTGTCAGCTAACTCTAGTTTCTTTGTGTTTGGGAGTATGAGCAGCAGCCAAAACAAGGATCAGAAAGATTCAGGTACAGGAGTAAAGTTAGCCAGACGGGGGATACCCCTTGCCAGTGGTGATGCTCAGCTGCAGTCTCCTCCCCCTTGGGCTTACCCTCTTCAACCAGATGTCCAACAGCCAAACACACAGCAACTTCTCCGCACGGCTTCAAAGGCTATTGATCTAGCCATGGCACACCTTTGGGAGACCAAATTGAAAGTGGTGGATGTTAGCTTTTCAGTCCAAACAAGGAAGCAAGAAACTTTAGGGGAAGAAAGGGCAGCATTCGAAGGCAAAGGTCTGACCAGAAATGAACTTCCACAAGTTTCACAGAGAGGAAATTGTGATGCACCTGATACGGAAACCACTTGTGAATGTGTGGGGACAGTGTCTGGAAATAACATGCTTGCACATGATGAAACACCCATTGGAGAGAGAGTAGGGCCTAATGACAATTCAACCCTTTATAGGATAGGTGAAAGTCAAATCAGTGCCAAGGATTCTGCAATGAAAGTGAGACCAAGAGGGATTGATGAAGTGGAAGATATCAGAACTGGTCAGTTTAATGCATGCTGTCAAATCACATCTGGAGGTGATTCATTTGAGAGATCTATTGATGGAGGAAGCCTACAGGTACAGGGCCATGATAAGGTGGATGGTGAGGAATGGGTTAGGGTTATGTTGTCAGTGGTCCCTGGGGTGAACATGGAAGATGTTGAGGAGGAGCAGCCTGCTAGAAGAAAAGAACACCGACGAGTGCCAAGTACAATTGCAATGGATGAAGTTAAAGTAAGTTGCTGTGACACATTATTTTGTGGAGCTTCTGTGTATGTGGGTTGATCTGGATATAATACCCAAGTGCAAGTATAATAGATGGTCTGCACCTTTGTATTTGTGGAATTGCTATTTATAGGTGCTACCATGCTAACAGGCACCCCACGTTGAAGATGTGAACACCATCTATACATGATTTCTTTTGCTGTGGTGTCAAAAGTAGAGGAGTTATTGTTCCAGGATATGCAGCTTTTATGATGATGTTTTCTTTGCAATTCTTTTACAGGCTGCTGTGGCTGATGGAGAAGCTCCACCTGGTCTCCCCATGAAGAAGAGTGGCACAGCACCATCTGTACCACAATCTGGGGTTTGTGCACTCATATTTCTTTTGCCTTGTTGTGAGAACAGTTGTTTGCAGATTTAGTTGGTTTGTTTCAGTTTCAAAGTTTTCTAGTTGTCACCTACTTTGGTCCCTCTGTTCTCAAGGAGAAAATTGGATTTCTAGGGGCATTGAATTTTCTGCTTATTGGGTCAAATAGTCCACTTGGACCTTCCTGGAGATCCCTACTTTTCCAGATTGCATGTACCCAGTTAAGGACTCATTCAGTGGCCAGATATTTCAGGAATTTGCATGTGACCATAATTGCCCTTATACTTGATCTCTTGCAATTTGTCTTGATTTGGCAATGATCCCAAGTGCTTTAACGTTATTGTCTTCCAAAAAAAGTTCATGGGTGGGCTGAGTATTCTGGCATTCTCATGATTCATATGCTACACATTGATATTAGTATCTGACATGCTATAAAGCTAGTGTCATCAACAGCTAGCTCTTTAGGTTTTAAAGCTTCCAGGGTTCTAAAGTTTTCAGAACATATGGTGATCTCTTAGGTCCAACAACATTAGAGGGTCAAAGATTGGCAGCTGTGGAATCTGGGAATTGATCTGTTTTGTAGTTCTTTTCACATATCACTTCTTTGTTTATGGGAATGTGTAACCTCAGGATTGTCATCTGACTTTGCATTGTCAGTTTCAAATTGTGACTGTGCAGTCTCTTCTTTGCATTTTTCTATGTTGAGGATCATAAGTTGATGGTATATTACCAGCTGATGTTTGAAGTGGGCTTCTTCATGTCTATGTACTTGGGAGCTGAGTTCTAAGGATTCTTAAAAACCAGTGTTTTTAGTGTGCCAGTTTCCTCAACTGTTGCTTGGGGTTAAGAATATATGTTCAACAATTCTGCTTGTCATTGCAGGAAAGTGTAGGAGTGAATGTGAAGGCCACAGATGCATTAGCTGGTGAGCTTTGGGAGAACAAAAAGGAACGAATACGGCGGGCTTCAAAATGGAGCTCAAACCCAGATTGGGACTTACGCTCAGTAAGACAATGATGCCTGTGCTGATTTCAGCTGCATTTCCAAGTTTGGTTCTAATTTCAGGCATGGCAAGTTGGGTATCCACTTCAAGTTTTCCATTGTGTTGTGTGCTAATTTTGCCAGTTTTTTGTGTGTGATGTAGATGATTGTGAAGAGTGGAGATGACTGCCGACAAGAGCATCTAGCAGTCCAACTTGTTGCCCATTTTTATGGTCAGTTTTCTTGGTGCCTTGGAAGTAGTAATTGTTGTGCCTCCACTGTGTTCTGGTACAGTGGATGTGTGACCTTGGTGTCCATTTCTTGTTAATGCTGCTTAGGTCATAGCTCCAAGCTATCTGAAACAAGAATCTCAGGTCTGTATTGTAGAAAGAAAAGTACAGCCCAACTACAGGATTCCCATTTCACACCACTACATTGTTTCACTATGCATGTTTTAGTTTGACGCAACACCCAGGGTTATTGATTTCTCTTATCATGATATAGAACAGAAAATTCATTTGTATTGGTTCTTGAGGTTCTGCAAGTGGTCTGGAATACCTGATACTGGATCTGAACTTTTCACAAGCAGATATTTATCAGGAAGCTGGCCTTCCTCTCTGGTTGCGCCCATATGAAGTACTTGTCACATCCTCCCATACATCACTGATTGAGACCATCTATGACACAGTGAGCACACCATTCATGTTTCAAGATCTTCTTGTTCCAGTGCAAAGTCTCAAATCTTATTTCAGACTCTTCCAAGGAGTTCATCTGTTCCTCTTGATTAAGCCTGTTGTCGGTAGTAGTTTTCTGGGAAAACACTCTGTACTTTCTTGGATTAGTTTGCATCTCTATCATTGAAAGTTTTCCTTTTCCTGGTGTCTGTGTTGCAACATACAAATGTGTTTATAGGAGAGCTATAGGAAGTGATATGTGCAGACATGATGCATGGTTTGCTCTGGCAGGCTTCAATTCATGCAATTAAAAGTAGGAATGCAAACCTATCTAGTTTGCGGGATTTCTTTTGCAAAAAGTACGAGGAGGGTTCTCCTTCTTTCAAACTTGCTCAGGTACACCTGTAGCTTTTCTCCACTCCATGGTGTTAGTAAACTTGTTCCTATCCAGATACTGATAATTTCTCCTGTTTATTGTGGTCTCATAGTTTACTGGTTCACCATCTCTCTTCATACTTAGAAGTGTTGGGTTTAGGATTTCCTTGATTTTCCCCCATATATGACATGAAAATAGCATTTTCTTGCTTTTGGGGACAGTGAATTCTTTCTTGGTTTCTTTTTTCAAGCATGAACGTTTAATCTGAAATTGTCATGCAAATTAAGTTTTCCTTCATCATTTTGCAGAGAAACTTTGTAGAGAGCATGGCTGGCTATTCAATCTTGTGTTATTTTCTTCAGGTACCTCCCAGAAGCTTTCATTGCATTACTGTGTTTTAGTCAATCACCTGCTTTCTTCAGTGAGTTTCTTGCTGTGGATTTGCAGACAAGTTTTAACAGATGTCTTGGAGAGCTCCAAGTGCAAAATGGCAATGTGCTTATTTGTTAATGCCCTGCTTCATTTTCCAAGCCTGTCAATCATGTTTGCTGATTTTTTGCCCGGATTCTGGATAAGTATTATGTAATGCATGTGTCTATTGCTGAAGCAAAGCACAACTGGATAAGGCTTTCCATTAGGAGTTTATGCTGAGTGTGTACATAGGGTTTTTTCTATGCTGACCCAGGACATCTATATCTGGTGCTGTGGCAGGTGAAGGATAGACATAATGCAAATCTTCTGCTTGACGAGGATGGCCATATTATACACATAGATTTTGGGTTTATGCTCTCAAATTCCCCAGGGGGAGTCAACTTTGAGAGTGCACCTTTCAAACTCACACGAGAGCTTCTAGAGGTGAACCACATGAGTTACTGATTTTCTTCCAGTTTGTGAAGGTGTTTTTATTCTTGGCCCATTTTCTGGAATGTCTGTACACATGATGTAAAGGTGTGGTTGGACCAGGTTATGGACTCAGATGCAGAAGGTACTGCGAGTGAGTTCTTTGACTACTTCAAGGTTTCAATTCTGCTCCCCCTGTGTACTGGCAAATTTGTTGGTGGACAATGAATGTCAGTTTTAGGCATTTAACTCTGTGTAGGTATAGAATTTTACATGCAGTTTTGAATCTACTAGTATGTCAAGCTAATTGTAAGAGTCAAATTCTGCAAAGTGGAAGGTGCGCTTTAATGTTTATGGAGTGACTTTGTGTACTAACTTCCTGATCAAGTGCTTGTTCAGAATACTCAGAAATGAGGGCTGTGTATCAAAGAAATTGTCTTCTAATGAGGTCTGTGTATTTTCATTTTTGGGCAGGTGTTGTGCATCCAGGGCTTCTTGACATGTCGGAAGCATGCAGAACGCATCATCCTGCTTGTGGAGATGATGCAGGTGCTTCACCTTCCTATAAAATTCTTTCCTATCCTGAGAAGTTGCATTCATCAAACTGAGTGATTGCAATAATTTTTGTTTAGCCAGCCATTGTGACTTTGACTGGTACCTAATGGGTGGTGTTCTTTTTGCTCATATTTTTTGTGTTTAAGCAAGAGTGTTGTGTTTACTATCATGCTCATGCTTCCAAGTATATTTCTCCTTGATTTGCATGTATGAGCCACTGACTCCTCTTGTCACAGTAGAAGCACTTGGATGTCAGTGGACACTGCTTGAAGGTCTCCTAGCCACTTAACAAATTGCCATGGACTCTAAATGCAAAAGGATGCTGGCCTAAAAAATCTGTTGAAAAACTTGTTGGGGATTTATGGACTCAAAAGTGGAAATTGACAGTAGAAGGTTCAGTTTGATAACACTCCTGTAGAAAGGAGAATGGATAAAGTGTCCTCCATTCTTTCTTTCCTGGATGCTGAAATTTCGAGGTAAGTGAAGTTGTAGAAAAGTCCAAGAGTTTTAAGATGCATCTTCCTATGTTTGTCTGCTCCAAACTTCGCTGGGAATTATACCAAATCTGAATCCTGAGTTTCTATTGCATTTAGAGAAGCAACAGGACCACTGTTGTCTCAATGGGACTGGCACCTGTTTTCCAGTGTTAACAAGTTTAAATTTTTTTTTCATGGCATTTGTAATTGCAGGATTCTGGATGCCCATGTTTTAAAGGTGGCCCTCGGACCATTCAGAACTTGCGCAAACGGTTTCATTTGAGCCTGACAGAGGAGGTACAGTCACTACTGATATGAGATAGTTGCAATTGTGTGTTAACATTTTTCTTGTGAATGATGTTCAAGTTCTTTGGCACCTGAGTTCTTTGTGTGGTGCTTCTGTCCAGCAATGTGTTTCACTGGTCTTGTCCCTCATCAGCAGCAGCCTAGATGCCTGGCGGACACGACAATATGACTACTACCAGCGTGTGTTAAATGGTATTCTGTAGCACATTTGCAACCAACAGCGGGTGGGTGGTGGGTGGGTGGCTAACCACTTTTGCGCACCTCTACTCCCACTCCCTGGATTCTGTGTTTCTCTTGCTTCAAATACTTATAGTTAGCTAGTCCCGAAGGGAGATGCATTCTCACATACCATCAGATAAGGAAGATACTGTTGAGTTGTTAGAACACATGTATTCTATTAGTATTTGCTCGGCCAGCTAGCAGTCAACAGAGTTTAGCTGTTTTCTAGATTGAAGGTTGACAAAACAGGTCAAGATCATGGGGAAGGAGCTGTGGAGATCCACTCTTGAAATTTACAACCATGATGAGCACTCTCATTCCAGAAGTGCAGCATCATCTAGGTTGCAACAGATATATCTAGGGGTTTTTGGAACAATAAAGCTGTGTGGTTGTTCTCAGTTCTCACATTGCGAATGTAGAAAGTGGCAAAATCTCTGGAAGTTGGGGCCTTGCAGAAAGTTGGAACTTCAAACAGCTGTGTATACTAATTCTTTGGGACTTGAAGTCTCTAAAAAGAGCATTTATAGAGTAAGCATGATTTTATTCCTATATGTTTATGGTTGATGCCTTATTCCAGAATATGATTATTTGAGCTGACATGCAGCAAGGAATGGCAGGTTTTTGAAGGTGATGCTTTAGTGCATTCTGCTGGTGACCCAGTTACAACCTTGTAATCTGCTAACATTGGGACAGGTTTTACAGTGCCTGACTAATAGTACAACAGGTCATCTATCTATATGCTTAGATTGGGACAACAAAGAAACTGTGGAGTACTAATGGGAAATGTGATTGTAGGTCAGCACTTCTATTTGTCTCCCAATATCTGCATTGTGTTTACTTTGGTTTCTTGTCCTTGTTTGGTTTTTGTGTCATGGTCCTTTGTTCTCAGTTTTGTCAATCCTTCTCTGGAAATTTTTGTGACTTAATGGAGTGTTAACTTTGCTCTGTTTTTTCTTAGTCACAAGAATGGAGATTTCTCAATTCTTATGAGGGATATTGTCTCCCAATATCTGTTCTTGATTACGGGTGGCTGTGGGTCATCACTGTTAAATGAGTTCCCTTTCTCTGTCATTTTTATAGGGAGAGGCAGAATGGAATGTGTGTTGTATAGTGGAATACACCAGTAGTGTTAAGCCACCAGTAGTGTGCTTAATGGAAATGTTCACAGTGCAGGAGGCTTTAATCAGTCCCTTCTGTGGAAGCCTTTCTGCCTTCGGCTTGAAGCCTGGAATCCTGGAGGCTTTGTTCCATTTCGGCATGCTGAAATGGAACAAATCCTACCCTCATAAGCTTGTGGCAGCTTGAATGGGGATATTATTGAATTTTAGTATTTGCTATGTCTCTTTAGTGATATGGTGAGTGACTCAATGGGATCATTCAGTCACCCTCCCATTGCCTCCAGAAATGTGAGAGACACGCTGAACTCACTTGGCATTTGAAGATATAGAACTGTTCGGGTGAAGTTAAAAGTCCTTGGATTCGCACTTGTTTGGTGAGATTCACACTTCACCTATTCTCTGTGGAACTGAAAACATCCAGAGCGAAATTCAACACCCAAATTAAGAAACTAGTTCAAACCTGCACATACTTGTTCTTAAGAAAATTAGAATGGTTTTGGTTCTGGTTTCTGTTCCACAAAAAAATTGGAACCCTGGGTCCAGTTCTTGAAAAAATAATAATTCAGGTTCCAGTTCTGGTTCTGAGGTTCTGATTTTGGGTAACACTAGGAAAGTCCAGTTTTACCAGATAGTTCATTCATCAAGTAGTGTATCCGTATGGTGAGACAGCGGCCGTCGATTTGAAGATCTGACGGACCAAGGTCATCGTCTCCGTCTCGCCGAACGGTTCCTAGCGTGGGAGAGAGGGGGGCTGTGTGTTGTGTAAACCAAAACAAATTAGGGCTTGGAGCTCACATGGCGTTGACGAGTAGTGTGTTGCTCCTCCATGTACATCTAACGCGGTCAAGGAGGACGAGGATCAGAAGAAGGTTGACATGGCGATCCCAGTGAACGGTTCTGTTGCGGGGCCTTCTGGACTCAGCTTTTCTGCGGTGCAAGAGGCTATCAAAGCAGGGCTGTATGCGGATCTTGCCAACATTATTGACACTCTGGAACTCGAGGTTTGTGAGACGCTCTCTCTTTCTCTCTCTCTCTCTTCTCTGTGTCACGGGGGGGGGGGGGGGGGGGGGGGGGGGGGGGTGTTTTTTTGGGTGTGGGGGTTGTTTGGTCTTCTCGCTC
>Ga0116228_10006508_pt1 | contig 10443 bp, 10 predicted proteins | sample S1TSphfallax_2_FD_89694 | JGI IMG/M metagenome (GOLD analysis project Ga0116228, IMG submission 89694) | Host-associated microbial communities from peat moss isolated from Minnesota, USA - S1T2_Fc - Sphagnum fallax MG | ecosystem: Host-associated > Plants > Peat moss > Unclassified | place... | reverse complement strand
TTTGTAATAAATGATGGTTTATGTCCCAATCTAATATTATGTTATGAAATCAATGCACATATGAATGATATAATAATCCAAACAAAATAAAATTTTGATTTGCAAAGCCTTGTCACATTTATGCAATTCCAACAAAAGGGCTAAAAAGTACTACATTTAATGATAATTTTTCCATTAAATTTTACACATACATAAAAAGAACCATAAAGAAAAATGTTTGCCATCAAAGTTTTCAATTTTCTTAAGATTGTGGAATTTAAATATGATGATTTTAAAATGTTCATTAGTACATTCTTGTGTGATAATGTTGATGATTATGATTTTTTAAAGTTGAAAAATGTTCTTGGACATTGAATATTTACTTGGGCTAAATGTTTTTTTAATCATTTGACAAAAATAAGGTGAAATTTTGATGTTTTTACAATGGAAGATTGTTGTCAAATAAGGGTTTTAAAAAAACCTTTATCAAATTGTTGGTATGCATTTACACAAATGTACAATTATATTTCAATTTCATATTTAGGATTCTTGTGATTTCTCTTAATTTTGAAATCCAAATCATTTATATGCGATTTTTAAAATAATTCAAAGTGTGTGAAATCTTATGTTGCTACTTTTGATACTATATGTGCTTCCAAGTTTCCCTCAAATTGTGTACACCGTAGTGTGCATTTACCCATTAAATAAACCACTATTGACTATATGGATATATGAATACATGTTAAAACTCAATCTTTTCAAACCACAATACACTCATACATAGAATAGACAATGGAAGGACAACATTTTCATCCACTTAGAATCTATAAAATTCACAATATAATTATGCTTCTATAACACACCTTCATTTGAGCTAACCCAAGTCTCCAATTTCAAAATAAACAAATATGTTTTTCATGAAACTCAAGATGAGAAAGAGAAATATAACATCATAGAAAGGAAAATGAATTAAATACCTAGATAATATTATAGAAAGCAAAATATATATACTTAGTTTGTGTTTTGAATGTTAAGGAAATCCTTTGTAATAACTTGAATTTCTATTATAAAATCAAGCTTGATTAGGATTGTGCAAATGTTTAAAGCATGGAAAATGTTGTTGTGGTTCCTTGCTTCCTAAAGGGTTAAGGCATGATGGTCCTAGTTACAAACCCATGAGTGTAATGCACCAATATTATATTCATGTACCCAATATGCTCATCCTTTTAGCACTCAAACCATGACTTCCCTTTAAATTAAGGTTTTGAAAAATGATTTAATGTGTCATTATATTAAAAAAATCACAAACAAAATGAAAATTGTGAGCTTTAAATTAAATTTTCCAATTTTTTCACCAACTCATTCATCAAGTTAAAATGACACACCCTCAAGCTCCTCGATGGACTCAACTTCTAGTCCAAAGGTAAAGATAGCAAAAGGAGAAGGAGTTGGGGCACATTGCCTGGCTCCCAACACTTCGAGGGTAAAGGGGCGTGTTGAAGCTTTGGGATGGGATTAGGAAGATGGACAAGTAATTCAATTACTGACACGAACCTGCACAAACCAAACATCAAGTTGGTTAGTGTGTAGTTGGAGCACTTTGTGCACAGACGAACCATAGGTAAACACAGACTCACAAGACTCACCATGGCCTAGATTAGGGGGAAGCCACCACCTTCCCCCTTATATTATACTTCGTGCCTTGCCATGGGACCAACATTCAAATGTCATTTTGTCCCAAGAGTCTCGAAATTCCCAAAATTGGGACTTCTGCAACTTTGGGGGCCCATAACTTTGTGCAAACCTTCAATTGGGATGAGGTTTGAAGGAAAGTTGTAAGCCTCATCAAGATCTTTTCAACGGTACATGACATGCCACCTACATGCAAGGGAATCAGGGCGATTCCTGACTTTTAGTGGTTGGGAGTCAAATTGCCAATTTGACTCCCCGCCCTTCTTTTGGCCATAACTTGTGTTTTAAGTGTCCAAATGGGTCATGCGAGCCCATTTTAGACATCTAAGTTCTAAAAGCTTTCCAATGATATAAGGAAATTTTCCACTCAATGGGTTTTGACCCCTACAATTGCTCTTTGAAGATTTGGGAGTCCATCGGGACTCCAACTCCCAAAATGCGAACTCACTTGGGAGTATGAGGGTTCATTCCCTCACACTCTCCTACATTCATGGGAGCATGAGATGTGACTCCTATGCTTCCCTCTTGGCCTGCACCCTTGCAAACCCTGGCCTCGGTTACGAGCCTAAGGCTAGGGTTGTGACATAAAACATCTAATGTAATAATTTTATTTACTTTAAAGAGGGCTTTAGTATGTGATCATGAAGTACATACATGCACGTCCTTTCACCTAAGCAGTTTAAATTTATGTCATAATCCCCCTTTTAATATGAAGTTTAAAAAATAATATGAAAGAAAAAGTTTTACCTTGGTTGAGTTGCTAAATAATTATGTAGTCATTAATTATCGATAATATTATATATTAAATAATTTAAATTTAATTGATTTCCATGCTGCCTAATTAATTATCTAACAAGTGAATGGTTTGGTAAATTCATATTTCATTTGAGAATAACCTTGTTTCATTGGGTGCTAATGAATCAATTCACTATTCATAGCAACTAGTTTTCATTCACTAAGGGGTCAAGCAATTTCACTATGGTAAAAATGTCCAAATTCACTCAAAATATAATGAAACCCATATTGACTAGGATGCATTTTGGTGTAATGGTGATTTCAAAGTTTTGTTTCTTTTGTCAAAACAAAGCTCCAACAAGGCTTTAAAAGGGGGGGCATCATGTTACCAAATCAATGAGATTGCATTTATTACAATGGTTGGTGACAATGAACCTTTCTACAAAATTGTAACTTGATCTTCTCCATCATGAATCCAATATTTGCAGTTAGTAGCTACCAAAAATGTGAAGGTTTTTTCCTTAATTTTGCTTCAATGCCTTGCCATATCATAACCCAAGAAAAACCATGTTTAAAAAAGAATAAACATGATGTTAAAAGTTAATTTACCTTGCTAAAGCTAAGGATTTTTCATGCAATAGTTCCTTTCAAGACCTAGTAATATTAATTAGGTGCATTGTGTAAAAAGACATGAAGTTTTTTGCAAAGGTGGAAAATGGGATAATGTTTAAAATTAAACAAATGGATATTCTCTTCAATTTAGCATTCCCGTAAAAACCACTATAGTTATAGGAAAAACCACTACAACACCAATGTTGGCACTTGGCAAAAACAACCAAAACACAACACCTCAACATATAAAAACATGTATATGAACTACTCCTTCACTTGCAATTCTCTTTCCCACAATGTAGAACCTAGCATCTCCATCTACTACTAAAGTTGCCTTTAGTGTCACTAGAAGAAAAATTGGCATTTGTAATTTAGTTGCAAACAACATTTGTTATTTGCAAAAATTAGTTACAAATGACAATTTTTCTTCTAGTGTTGATGGAGTGCAAATTTACAAATTTGTGCCTCAAGTGTCATGGCAATAACATCTACAATTCTTTGTTTGAATTTGAAGAAACATAAAAAAAAATTTATGATGAGGTCAATAGTTAATACTAGGTTATAGGGGGGCATAAACTTTGTGTGAACATCATAGTTAGCTTACAACCAATAAACTCTAAAATGATGTGTAATTATAGGGCATTCTTCACTAATTTGTAATGGAGATGTTTTTACACAAAATGATTCAATCTTAGATGAATATGTGCCATGGTAACTTATTAATTCATCGATACTACAATCTTTATTGACTACGCATTATAAAGCAAGGATATTGTGTTTAAAATCATTATAGAATATAATAGCTTTAAGGGATTTTTGGCCCCTAGAAGTTAGGTGAAATGACTCATCGTAATTTGGTTGTAAAAGGATTCACGTTCATCTTTTGACATTTTTCTTTTTCTACCACCTCCTCAAATGTGCACCCAGCTTCAAATGACTTTGCCACCAATGCAATCCACAAAAATATGAAACTACCTTCTCCAAAAATGGCTAAAGCACCCAACATATGGAAAAAAATCATGTAATTCTTTCAAAATGTGAATGTGATTGAAAACATTCATATACACATCTCATGATGAGTCTTTTTTTGGTTTGAAATTTTGCACAAATGTGAAAAATAAACATGAAAAGAAAATATTTGATAACTTTATTTTGAAGAAAAATCATTAGATTTCCAAAAAATTGAAAATCATTTTACAACATTTCCCTATTGGTTTAATTTTGGTGTGGTAGTAGTTTTTAAATGAACTTAAATAGGTTCCTAGAACATTTTATCATTTAATTTAATATCCCTTTTGGGTTCCTCATAACTAAATTATGATGTTAAAAAATGAAAAAAATAATCATTACAGTTTTTATTTTACAACATGATGATATATAATGAAATATATTATTATTTATTTTCCCCTAGCCAATTTACCATACAATATCCATTGTTGATATTAAATGAATGGCAAGGCCATTATGTGTAACACACCTTGTTTATTTTTTATCATTCATTATTTAAAGTTGTAGTAACATGTTTTGTTAATCTCACAATTTCCTTTTCTTTTTAATTTTGTAGAATTTTTATTAAAAGAAATTTGACATTTCAATTTCACTACTCAATCCTAATTAACACAAATTTCACAAAAATATGTAATTCATAATCATTGCCTTCACTTTGTGTACAATCATCCATTTTATTGAATGGTTAAAACTTAAGTACATTGTAATGACCCTTTGTCATTGTTTAAATATAAGAGGGTTTGGAGGGAAATTTCAAGTTTGGTTCCAATTTTAACAAGGGCCTAATTCTTGAGTTGGGGTCAATGCTTACCTTTGAACATACCAAGTCAGATGTATGACTCAACATAGTTTGAATAATGTAATTTGATGAAGTACATGTCAATCTTGCTATAACCATTGTTGTCACCAAAAATGGTGTTTAGGCTCTTGCAATTGTCCCATGGTGCTTTGCATGAATTGTTTCATTATCTATTACATAGGCAATGCATGTGATAATTAATCTTTTGCTATCTTATTTCATATTATATTATGTAAATTTTTGGTAAATTTTTAATAATTATAGTGATGTGATAGTGAACCTTGTGCTATCTTATTTCATATTGTATTATGTAATTCTAGTGAAAAAAATTTCAAAAAATTGTTATATAAGTGGTTTTCTATAATCTTTCATAGGCCCCTTATTGATTTTGCATAATCCTTTGTATGGTCGTCCTTGGACAATTCCAAAGACATTTCCAAGTATAACTACATGATTTCCAAGCCTAACTACTTCATTAAACCCATATACCTAAATTGACCAACTCATGGGTGAAAAGGTTTCTATGATCATCTCACTATTTTTCAACCCATTATCAAAGAAACTACACTTGGTAATTAAGTGAACAAAGTTAATGCAACCTTGACCATGGGTCATAATATTTTCGCATCAGTATAACCAATTTTTTAGGTAAGGTGAATGGCATTTGTGAATTTGGTGGGGTGGGGATGCCAAAATAATGGGAACCCATGTTCAAATACTGAATGGGTTTTTGCATAAAAACCCCAACTATTTGGGTGGGGAAAGTATAAATAATGGGTCAATGGCCATTAATGGAAATGTGCCCTTAGCTATTTTCATAAACATTAATTGAAAGGTTACAAGGTTTCATGTTGGCCTTCAAATGAATGACTTACATCACACCTCAATATCCATTACAATTGTCACTTACTCCAAAAACATGTACATTGTAATCATTCATCATTGTACCTAGTTCATTATTGTAAAAAAAGATATTGCTTTGGATATTGACATAAATTCTAATGATGATGTTAATAAACAAGGAAAATATAAGGTCCAATGGGTTGTCCAATTGACAATTTTAGAAGTTGAAGGTTTATATTATGCATGAAATTGTGTTCTTGTATTCCAAAGACAATTCCATGACCAAAAAGTGATTGTCTTGAAGCGACAAAGAAACTACTTGAACTAAAATAACCATTATTATAAGATTAGATCGTTTTTTGTGCCTTCGGAATTTTGTTACCACTACTCTTGCATCAACTTCTTTATTTTTCTCTCAACAAAAGGTAGTTTGGGTTTTCTCTTTCATGCTAATCATGATGAAAATTCTTGGAGTGTAGGTCAAACTCCAAGATCTTGTTAGTACCCACTTCAAAATCTTGCAATTTAACAAGTAGGAGAAACCTTGCAAATACACTTGATTGAACTCATGATGGCTTTGAATGTTTCTTGTATGTGCTATGATACTTGTAGGATTATGCAAGATTTTCACTTACATTTGTGCTCCATAAGCCTACCTCTTTATATGTTGTGTTGCATTTTACATAAACATCCCAAAATTGGTTTGCTTTTATAGTTGCCTTGAAACAAGGTGATTAGAACAACCCTATGTAAAAGTGAATGCCTTGGGTTCTTTTTCATGAAGATTAAAAAAATGGTAGAATGTTAAAAAGAAACAATGCAATTATTACGTCCAATTTAATTTGCAAATGTAATTTTGTGCATTTTTTTTTAGATTGTTAAATGTAGTATTTGAAAAGACATGAATTATTTTAGATCAAGGAGAGTAAGTCCCAATGATGACAAACATGGTGTTTTTAGTCACCAAGGCGAGCTTTAATTATTGATAGGAATTGGTGTTGTTTTTTATTGTTTTATAGTCATCCATGGAGGAAAATGTTGTTCACAACATGAATATGGGGTTCACAACATGGAGATGCCAGGTTTCTTTCTTTGTGTCTTCAATTTATTTCTAACCTTTGTTATGGCATCTTAAAGACTTTGATCAAATGTGGTTGGGGAAGTGCTCGTGGCCATGGTTGTCAAATTCTAGAACAATGAATTAATGTAATGTTAGGTAGAATTGTAATGCAATTTCCAACATTGATCCATAATTAAAATGCATAATCACAAATTTTTAGTCACATTACAATCATTCCAATGAATCATTAATAGTTTCTTAAACATCTATTTATGAACAACTCCTTCTTTTGTTTTTCCTTCCTAGGTCATTTATGGCATCAAAACCATGGTCATCAAACTCCAATTATTCATTTTGAACATTGGACAAGGTTTGAGGATCAAATGCCACATGATACAATTACCATGAAGCTATTACATGGAGATGGTGAACTTTTCCTAACAAATCTACTTAAGGATGAAAATATGAGGTACCACCGTACTACTCAAATGTATCCTATTTTGTGTGGAGGGAGATGTTAAAAGAAATTGCACATTCAGATGAGATTATATTATACATGGAAAAATGAAAAAATATTTACTATGGGAAAATTGCAGATGTACTACAAAAGATTGGGAAAAAATCAAGTCCCAAGCCATACAAAGTTAATAAAGAAATTTAAGGATGATGGAAAATCACCAAGTTCAAGGTCCATTGTGTCCTACCTCCTCTACTACAACACCCATGGCCACTTCGGTACTTTTATCATAATCTCATTCTTGGTCTTTTCCTTAACATCTACATCAACATTTGGTCCTTAAAATGGGAAATTTGTTTGAACCTTTCATCTTTCATCATACAACTTTTCTTACTTATAATGTGCAGGGATCAACTTATTTGTCAATAGAAGAACATCAAGCCACACCAACCACCCAAGAAATTGTTAATCCTAAATATAGTGAAAAGGAGCTCAAGGCAATTGAAGATGCCAATTTATTAACACTCATCATGGTAAGTTTATACATGTTTAACTTCCATCAAAATTCCATAACACAATGTTTATTTTGTTATTTAAATTGATTGAGGTATGTTTACAATGACCAAAATAATTTGTAATTTTGGGTTGTTGTTGGGATAACACAAAATATTGTCATAAGTAAATGTGATATTTTTTTTTATTAATTATAGACTACAAAAGAGGATACAGCAAGACTCAAGGCAGAGAATGTTGACTTGCAAAGGCGTGTATGGGTAATGCGGAAAAAACAACATTCTTTCAACATTGAACAATTTTTCCTTGAAGGGCAAGATGCTCACTACCAAGCTGTAGTTCCTCATTCCAATCAAATTGTCCACTATTATTATCAATTTTTTTACAATTTTGAAATATGCCTCCCATTTCTAGCTACATTCTTTTGAGATACACTTGTTATTTTTTCATGAACAAAAGATCCTATGTGTCTAAACACAATTGAATGACATTGTGATATGGGCACATTGTTCTAGATGTTTAACACAAGGATTAAATATATGGAATTGCAGCGTCTCAATAATTGGTCAGAAACCAAGAAAGCATTTGACATGCTCAAAGATGAATATGATGAAAAGATTGATAATTTGCAAGAAAGGCTTCAAGATAAGCAAAATGAAGCCCATGAACACCATGAAAATATGGTCAACTACATTTGGAAGGTGTTCATCCAAACTCACACCATATAAAAGGCCTTACATGATGTATATATTTTATTATTAAGGTATTGTTAATCAATGATAATCATTTTGTGGTGAATTTTCATTATTGTTCAATATTTTGGGAAAATAACATGGAAATATGTGTTTTTCACATCAAAACATTGCGATTTTTTAAATTAAAATTTTAAAAGAAAAAAACACTATTGTTAGTAAACATTCTATTACATAATTTTTGATAGCGTGGAACTTGTAAATAAAATATCCATAAATCCTTGATTTTGTATCAAGATGCACAATTTATTAAAAACTATGTACAAATATTTCTTAGCATTGATGCCCTCACCATTTAAAATAATTTATTGATGTCAAAATAAACCCACATTATGAAACTTCAAACTAACCTTTTGAGAACAACCTTTCACAACATCTTCATTGGCTAAATATGCAGATAGCTAGGGAATCATCAAATAGTGTGTCAAAGAGAAAAATACCAAACTACCAACTCGATGTGGTAATTTTTTAAAACCACAATTCATCATATTCAATTACCTTCTACATGTGACTTAAAATAAGGATTTATCATTTCCACCATTTTTCCACTTGTTTTCCAGGGGGTTAATTTTACTTTTGTACAATAACCAATTTAAATACATGAATCAAGAAATTGTAATGATTGGAAAGGTTATACCTTCTCATTCCACATGAAATAAATGTCAAATGAAAAACTTCACTTTGAATTTAAATGCATGTATGAATTTGTCACACATTTGGATTGGTATGGAAGATAGCTACGACAACAAGAAAGAGATTGTACATTAGAGATGCAAGCAATTCGCATTCGAGGGAGGCAGTTACGTAATCAATTCAAGAAATTGGAGCATGCATTAGAGCTCAAGGACCAACTTCCTGGAGGACTTCATCTTGTGGATTTTGAACAACTCAAAATGGAAAATGAATCCCTTAATGAAAAGGCTTGTTTTTGTAACATACCTTAATGTTTCCTTATCCATGTTCATCACAACTTGTAACTTCATCAACATAACATTTGTCTTCATATAAGTTGGAAAATGGTTGTTTTGCTTAGCAGATACATGTGAAAAATGAGGACCTATCCAACCTACATAAAAAAACAACAAACTTGGTCCATACCCTTACGCACATTCGTCAAAAACTACAATTTGTTGCTCAAGAAGCCAAGGTAATTTTTGCCTTTATGATCATAAGACCTAACCCATGCAACATTTCCCATTCAAATGTCATTAGCACATTAATTAAAAATGTATATGGATAAGAATTCAAGCTAATTATTGCAATCCTTTTCATGCAGACCACCGGAGAGGCATTAACAATAGATGACAAAACCCTACATGAAGGTCGTGTCAAGCTTTGTGAGATCAAGGCAACTTGTGAAGCTATACGCCATAAAAAGGATAAGTTGCAAGTAAATAACAAGCTAAAAACCATTTTATTGTGAAGTGAAAACATTCTTGACCCCTTACAAGTAACCTATTTGTAAAATCTCATTTTCAAAATGTTTTGGCAGAGGAATGTGGTGAACATTAGTGCACCAACACTACTAGCAGACATGGAATACAAGAAGGATGAATTGGAGATTGCAGAGGAAAACTTCCTTCAACTCAAGAGCCATTACTATGATGTGCAAAGGGGGATCATTGCACTCAACAAAGATTATCCCCTTCTCATTCCTCATTATCCCTATGCACATCAAGCATTGCAAAAGTATGCACACCATATGCATTCGACACTAGAGCATGACCCTCTTCGTTGGGGCTCCAAACGCATAATGTTTGGTCAACGCATGTGCACTTAATTTCTAACACATTCTCGAAACCTCTATGAAGTGCCAAACTAATATTCCCAAATTTAACCCCTGATCATGAAACCTTGTGATTGAACAAAGTTAACTAATTTTGGGAAACAAAAAAATTACTTTTAATAAAAAATGATCACATGAGTTCTACAAACCCCATACACTTGAAAAATGTGAGACCATGACCTACTTCCCAAATGTGATTTGTTGTAT
>Ga0116228_10006507_pt1 | contig 10444 bp, 8 predicted proteins | sample S1TSphfallax_2_FD_89694 | JGI IMG/M metagenome (GOLD analysis project Ga0116228, IMG submission 89694) | Host-associated microbial communities from peat moss isolated from Minnesota, USA - S1T2_Fc - Sphagnum fallax MG | ecosystem: Host-associated > Plants > Peat moss > Unclassified | place: USA... | reverse complement strand
ATTATTATTATTATTATTATTATTTTATGTATTTGGACCTTTTTGTTAAATTAAAATTTACATAAAACTTGGGATTGCAATCAGTTGAAAATCATAAACCAATAAACCCATTCGTTCACCCTTGGCTAGGAATAAATCCGCATCATTCAAATTATATTTTTATAGCCCAAAATTAAACCTTCAAAAAAACAATATGTAAGATTTTCAATAACAAAATCCAACATCTCTTATACCAAAAACCCACAACACCAAGTTGTTTTCATTTACATAAAATGTACATCACTTGAAAATTTGTCCTAAAAACAAATGCCAAAAACCATAGATTCAAAATTGTTGTTTTATATGTATAATGATGTCTTTAAAACTGTAAACAAAAACACCAATGCACATATAAACAATATCTATTCCTCTAGATTTCTCATTTTTTGACCTGCTTAAAAATTATGGCTAAATAACCAACAACTTATGTTGTAGGACTTAAGACAAAGTAACCTTTAGGTTGCTTGTCCCTAAAAAGGTGAAGAAAAAACCTTTGTTTGGTTCCAAAATCTTCAAGATTCACAAGCTTGTGTCCCAACAATGTTTCAATCCAAGGATCATATAACACACAACCATATTCATCACCATTCTTTTATTTTATCTTCCATGAATTTGAACTTGGGTTTCAAGGTGAACTATGCATTTACGACCATAACAATAAAAACTTCTATCATGATTAGTTAGAGAAAACATGTGACATTTCGTGCATATGTTTTCAAAGCAAAATTTTCCAATAGTAATCACTAATTTTTCGATAACCTACAACCCACAAACCACACAAATGAAAAATAGTCAAATCTAACTAACTATTATTTAATCACAATCAAGGACATTTTCACCGAAAAGTGTTTCACTTTACTTAAGCTAATTTTATTGGAAGATTGAAACTTTCATTTATGCAACATACTACCAACTTTGTCAAAAGGCTCCACATTCATTTAGAAACCCACAAGTCTTGGGTGTGACTTACATTCTATTATATTGGCCTCTAAATAAATATGAGTGTATTTTTTTTCCCAAATTGAAATCCACATGGTCAAATGCCAAGATAAAACTTTAGAAGTTTCAGTAATCAAAACATATGCATAAAAAACATGCTTAGGGTTTGCATATGAATCACAAATATAATCTAAACTGACTAGGATTATTTATGTATTGTATGAATAACATGGACAATTTAAGAAAATAACAAAACAAAATATACACCCATACTTCAAAATTTATGGCAAAATCTTATTTTTTAATCTTCTTGTTGTGGATTTTATTTAGTATGTCAATAATTGAATGATCATGTGCAAGGACTACAAACATGCTTGAAATTTTGGCCACAAGTTGCTACTCTCCAAAACTCACATTTTTGATATTATTGACCAAAAATGTTGCAGGTTTATTAGTGTTATACAAATTCACCAGTTGCACATGTTGTGGATAAAACTCAAGGTAAAAATACAATGCTTGTGTGTCACCTGCTTTAACCCATCGACCACAACAAAGATAAGGTTTTGGCAAACCTACCATATATCCTCATGACAACCATATTTAAGGTTTTGAGTTGTTCCAAATTTGACCTTTGTATGAAACTATGGATGGTATGAATCGCAACAAAATGCAAACTTATGGGGAATGGATCAATTGGTTCTGTTACTATTGTTGCCCCAATTCTCACAACAAAACCTTGACAATCCGTTTTTTAAAACTTATTTTGGAAGGTAACATCAAAATATGTAACATGTATATATGACCCAACATTAAACTATTGAAAAACAATGGTTACAAAAGTTGAACCAACCATCAAGGTGATTGTAAGATACCCTAACACATCAATAAGATCACAATGTATATATTTAAAATCGTGGCCAAAAACATTGTAAAATCCATACCTACTAATTATGTACCCCTCAAATAGTGCACCCAACATCCTTTGTTGCACATCAATTATCCCCACAACAAACATTGGTGCTACTATTTTCTTACTAAGGCCACGAAGGAGCTTAGCCATAAATTTTTATTTATTTTTAACATTAAAACTTAGTTACAAAATTAATAGATTTTGTTTTTGTTTTTGTTTTTTTTTTTTTGGCCAGAAACTAATATGGCCAAAGGAATAGAAAATAAATAAATAATTGAAAAATAAAAACTAAACATGAACTAAGTACAGAAAAATTTGAAACATTTTGAAGCTAATTTTAAAACTTTAACAAACAAGTAACTTTTTTTGATATAAAAATAACAAGGCAAAAATACTTTTCAAAGCATCAAAACAGAAAAAACAAGAACAAATGCAAAAGTTTGGTTGGCAAGACAAAGAACCAAACCCTAAATACAACTCCAACACATCTCTAGTTTTCAAAGTCTACATGATAAAGTATACAAATCTTTTATAAATCAATTCACCTAATTACATGTATATGGAATAATTGACATAACTACCTTTTTTAGATCTTGATCTTTTTATTAATCAAAGAAGAGACTCCATGTGGATATTAGGAACCCATACACAACACTTGTTCATTTTTGACACCACCTTCTTTTACACTTTCTTGCCACATATAGAATACCCATATTTAGCAACCCAAGTGTTCACAAAGCAAGAGCACCATTAGTGAAGTGAAAAAGGGGAAATACTTAGTCATGATCATTTTCCATGTACAATTTTGGAATCCCATATATTAAAATTGTTCAAAACATCCTACATGAAGTAGTGCCAAATGCTAACTATTTTACATTTTTTTTTAAAAAATTGACACCCACTTGATAATCACACATTTTTGTTTTGAGGTGTTGAACATCTACCAACAACTTTGCTCGTCTTTGAAACATTGTGAATTAATTTGCCTCTTCAAATTCAAAGAAAAGTGATTTCCAATGTTTTTAAGTACTTCAAAAAGAGTGACCAACCAATTTATTTTCTTTTACATCAAATTTTGCTCGATTTTTATCCTCAATGCCTAGCAAAACCTAGGTCAAAATATGGGAATGTGTTTTGCACATGTTTAAAAACTCAAGGATTAGGAACACAAAGAAAAACCTTAAACAAACATTTGAAAAGTAGAATTGGGTACTTGAGAGTGGTTATTTTACATCCATCATCAAACTCTGATATTATGATACATTCAAAGCTCCATTATTTTTTAATGTGAAAAAGTTCACATTGCCATGTTTTAGGCGTAGACAAATTGTTTGGAGAAGGAACCACTTGCAAGCATTGTCATTGTTGAACTTTTAATATATATATATTGCCATGCCACTTCATGGATCTAATGCCTAGCAGGAAGAAGAAAATGCAAACACCCATGATAACCTTACACACCAAGAAAATGTAGCCATGGCCATAGCTTTCTTGAAGCTTCTTGGCAAGTGTTTGAGAATTCACAAAGGTTGCTTAAATAGGTTGGTTGTGCTTTTGTGTGAGGATGATGAACATTTACTACTTGCACACATGCTTCCCTCTTGGGCTTCTCTTCTATCCACTTCCCAACTTTGGGCACAACTATTACAAATGAACACCCCTCCCAACTTAACCTGCCCACTTCATGTACTAACCCATTCACCCCCTAGACCAATCCATTTTTAAAATATAGATTCAATGGTAAAAAAAACTCGATTCATCCTACATGAAACCAAAAAGTATAAAGCCAAACCTAAAAGAAAATATCATTAGAAAAAAATTGTCTTGTCTAGTGTGAAACCGAATAATATAAGGCAAAACCTCTTCCACAAAAAATCAATGTGAGAATCCTTGTCCCCTATAGGGGTGTGGCCTAACAAATGATACATCAAAAAGTTGGAAAAAATATCATTGATGGTCACAAGCCAATATCTTTGCAAACCAACACCATTGCAATGGTTTTTAATGTCATTTTCATGAAGTAGGTGGGTTTTGAAACCATTCACAAGAAGTCTTAACCAAATTTGCCAACAACTCACATACTCAAGTAACAAAAGTTAAGAAGACTCTTCTATTCCAACAATGAACTATGACTTAATATATAAATATGGTGATCTAACACAATTCTCCCTCAAAACATGGTGAACTTTTTTAAATAAAAAAAATATTGTGACAAAAAAAAATTATTTGGTGCATAGGTGCAAAATTTTGCACCAAAACAAATGGCTCACCATCACATGACTTTGTAAATAATGTGTCATAATGTTTTAATATAATGTAATTTTTTCCAAATGCAAATCTAAACTTTGACATGCATTTTTTTAATCCTTTTTCTTTCTTTCTACTACCTACCTACCATGTACCTACGTATTTACCACCTACTTGATTACCTACCACATAATTACCTATTATTTAAACAAAAATTCAAAAAATATTTCTTCAAGAAAAAAAATCACTTTCATGGATTGATTTAAATTTTATATCTATACATATTTAAAACCTACCTACTTACCTAACTACCTATTATTAATAAAACAACAACTCAACAAATATTTCTTAAAAAAATTATATGATTCCATGATTTGATATAAATGTTGTGCTTATGCCTTCCTACATAACAAAAACTCTTGTTTTTTATATTATCTTTTTATGATTGAATAATAGTCAAGATGAACCTTTGGACAAGATGTTAAAATTAAATTCAACCAATTGTTGCACTCAAACAATGATTGAAAGCTAACACATGTTAGCATGTAGCAAGCCACATCATCCACAAAGTGACAAATTAATCACATTATTTATTATAAGCACCAACACCACATAGGCATGACCCAATCCATGTGTAACCAACATTGTTTGATTTTATTAAAGATTTTAGTCCATCTAAACAAATCAAACATGATTACTTTTCAAGGGGGGACAAATTGGACCAAAAACAAAACCCCCTCTAATCATTTAGGACAAGTAATTCAATTACATATGTTGTTAGGCACATTATTAAGGGAATAAAAGATATGGTTTTGTTTAACTTCATCCTCATTTTGTGTACCATTTGATGAAAAAACCTCAATGTGACATTGGAAACATTAATCAACAAATCAACTACAAAACAAAATGTAGTGTTTGGTAGGAGTATCATTGAAGAAGATTTTGCAATTGAGCATGTGAGCCTAAACCTTTTAAACTTTGCATTTAATTAATATGTTGAAATAATTTAAAAAATAGTTCGAAAGTTTGGGGTTCAAATAAGCTCGAAGTGGATTGATATGTGCATTGTGCTTTGATAATGTAGGTGAATGTTGTTTTTGCAATTTGGTGGTGTAATTGAAATATTCCAAGAATCCATTGGAGTGGTGGAAAACAAATGGGAACTAATGACCTTGACCATTTGATTATTTTGTTGTAAAAAATGGCCCAATAACCCTTGAAAAACCTTATATGTGGATGCCAAAGCTTTGGAGGAATTTGGATATGCTGAAGAAGACCTCTTTGAAGTGTTATAGGGTGAATTTGATGATGAAAATATGGAAGACATGGAGTGAATGTAATTTTGCTATCATGATGCATTGCCATTTGATTTTGCATTTGAATATGTGTTTGAGGCTTAAGGTTTATTCTCACCATGGTTTATTTTTCCAATTTCTCCAAGTTAAACGGAGAACTACCATGTGCTTCTAGTGGTATGCGTGTAGGTGACATATTTGTTTTTGGGAAAGTGATTCCAATTGGCTATTCAATTTTTATTTATCTTTAAAATGTCTAAGTATTTTTCTTTATGCATAATGTGGTGGTAAGAACCCAATGAATGTTTTAAAGTTCAAAAGGCTACCACTTTTTCCACATTCAAGTACAAGTGACTACTAAATGCAATGTAAGGTAAAAACAAACAGCACAATGGAGTCAACACAATAGTTTTTTGGCTATTGAATAATATCAAAAGTAGTATCAAAATATGTCATTTTCAAAACTAGAAACCAAGTTTCCAAAATAGAAAATAAGTTCATCTAAACCATACTTGTTGAACACTAAGTTACACTAGCCAAATGTGTGACAAGCTACGGTGGTAAACAAATATGACTCATTTGTATAGTACGTGAATTAGTAAAGGTTGGCTACTAACTTCAAGAGATAAACCAATGGTCTAGCATGTTGAAAACTGATAGGTAAAAATTTTCAAAGATGGATAGCCCAACAATTTAAAAATACCAACACATCAACATGGTGATTAAATTGCCAATTTAAATCTACCAAAAAATCAACAAAGTATTAGACAATTTATGGTCTTCATTGTGTATTGATAGGCATGCTACTTTTAAGGCCCGCTATTTGCAATTTATGAAAAGATCCAAAAACCCCATGCACTTCATTCTTCTTGCTCCAAAACAATGTAGTTTTGACAAAAAGAAATATTGCCTATTGTTTATATACCTAAGAGATTAAGTTTTCCATGCTAAGAATAAATTGTTCACTTGAGACCTAGTGTTGTCGAAAGCCACTAAAAACAATTGAACTATAGCTCATTTGATAATGAATCAATTTATTCCTTAATGCTTATATATGCACTCAATAAAAGGTTAAGGTCAACATAACCATGACCCATCTAAAAATAATAAATCCTAATAAGAATATGGAAGGTATTCAAAAGCTTAACTAAATGGTTAAAATGAAATGTTTTGTAATGAGAAAGTTTTTCAACGTAGTGGGTTCATTGCATGCACACATCAAGCCTTCCTTTGTGATGATCTTATATAAGGGGTTAAAACGTTGCGAAAACCTAGGTTTATTGGCATACAAAATGATCTACAACAAACATTAGGAGCTTGAAAGATCTATTGTTTTTCAATTGATTGTCCAACTACTAACATCCATTGTCTTGAGAATCAAGAAGCAAAGCCCCTTTATCAAAAACTTCCTTGAATTTTTAAAAAATTAACAATGATGCAAATAAAAAATAAAAAAATTTAACAAATTTTCATGAGCAACAAGCAATGTTGGCTACAAATTCCAAAGCTTTGAAGGTTTACCATGTAAACTAATTGTAGAACATTTGTATATTTTCCAACAATACACAAATCAACATTTTGGAAAACTCCACCACCTTATCCTTTATAGTTTTCAAAATGACACGTAATACACAAAGGTTATAAACAACAAATTGAGTTGTTTGTTGATTCCAATTGTTTCAAAATAACAACATCCTTATCGTCATCATCATCATCATCACATGTTGCTACTACTCCTTGGAACTTGCAAGCATTAGATCCCCTTCCTATAATATAATTAGGAAATGAAATAAAATAAGGATTTTGTGAATTATGATCATCACTTCACATACTTGCACAACTCAACCATTGACAACATTAATAAAATCACAAAATTAGGGTCAGATAATTTGTAGGCATTACAAGGAAATGTGACCAAGTTCACTTTATAATTTAATAGATTTTGAGTGAATTTGGACAAATTTATCGTGGTGAAAGTGGTAAACCTTTAATGAACATGGATTAATGGCTATAAATAAATGAATACACTATAGTTAGTTCATGGATATTTTAAATTGTCCCACCTTAAATTATTTTGGTTATTTTGTATTATTTTGTAAATTTTTCTAATTATTATAGCTTAGGTCATTACATCTAAACTATTTTAGGTTATACTTTAAATATTTTATAATAAAATAACCTAAAATAGCCAAGATAAATCTAAGATAAATAACCTCAAATAGTCTAAGGTAAAATAATTTAAAATAACACAAAATATAACATGGAACACAATATTTTAAGATATTTAAATCAACAACATCAAATGCTTTTTTTTTATTGTAATGAATTATTCAAAAATTAATAATGACTTATGTCAATTAATAGTGAAACATGATGATTACACAATGTTCTTATAGTGACATACTTTTAAACAAGGTGAAATGATTAAGGTGTGGTGAACTTATTTCATTTTAAAAGTCCCATAGTGATTAAGGTTAATAAATTGCACTTTTTTATTAATGAAATGTTAAAATTTGACGCCAATACACATTTAAGTGAAAATCATATCTTAAATTCTCGCCCATTGTCATTAACACAAATCTTTCACATATTGTAATGCACCATTTGCATTTTGAAGTTTACAAAAATGAAATAAAATGTGACAAACAATAATATAAACATATAAAAACAAGTGTTCACAAGAATCAAAAAATGTAACACATGGACATTATGTAACAAAATGGATGAAAAATGATTAACATTATCATTCATGTTGAAAATATTAAATATTTAAAATGTTAGTTGAAAATTTTGAAAAAAAATATTCTATGTGAAAATCCATTTACACAAATAAAATATATATTTGACACTAAGGTGTCAAATATATTATAATTTCATATATCTTTATTTATATTTGTGTAAAGAATTAGCTCAAGGAAGCTTCCATGAAAAGTTCCACACAACCCATGATCCAATGAAACTTGAACACATTCATAGATATTTATTAGAAATGAAAATTGAACAATGATGAGTTTATTTCATTCATTATGATTGCAAATGAATGTTCATTGATGGATTTCATCTACAATCAATGGATTAGATGATAATGAATAAAACCATTCATTATGGATGAAAATTAAGACATTCATGGATCAATGAACTAAGTTACATGGAATATTGTTCTAATGAATAACTTTTAATTCCAAATGTATGTTTAATGATCTACATTGGGGTTCGTTGTTTGATGTCATCCATGACACTAGTTAATGTGCATACTTTGTCCAAGTTCTTAAAATTGTCATTAAATTCTTTGAGGAATGTTTCAAAGTCATTGGCTAACGGACACTAGTATGTCAAGGGGGTGGGGAGTGGTGCTACTTTTGTTTATACATATTTGGAGAATTATTTTAACATAGTTTTCATAACAACTTACATTAGGTTCACTACTTAAAAGGAGTTTTCTTGAACACATCTCTAATATACATTAGGTGCGAATAGTGAATGATGATTGATAAACTCCATATGTTGGATGAAAATGAATGATTATGGATGAATTTCATCCATGAATGTCAAGCAAAACTACATGAACTACCATGTGGAATAATTTGAATATGTGTCTTGTGATGTAGGTATATGTTGGTTTGGTTGTAGATGTTAGTAATGAAGCCTTGCACCATGTGTACCTCTTACCCCCAAGAAGCCAATAACAAAATATATTATCACACTTCTCACTTATGCTTGGAACTCAACTTATATACAAAGTGGCTACTTTGTATTTGTTATAAAACAAAAGTGACGATGAGGAGGATAGAAAAAGAAAGAATGTTTTTATACTTTCAAGGGATTGCTTTCATATGACAAAATCATATCATTGCTTACTTTTTGATTATTACTAATATATTGTAGTTCAACATGAAGGTTACATTTTTGCAAGACTTAAACCCAACGCATTATGGCATGAGGTGATGAATTGCATCCACACCTATTTCCTTGCTCCCAAAAGGACTCTTCACTTTCAAGAAAGCTTCATGGTATGTCAAGCCACCCAAATAAAGGTTTTTCACAAGCATTTGAGTGAAGCACAAAAAACAATTCTACAAAAACAATTCACATTTTTTAGATAGTTATTATTAAAATTTATTTTTAAAATTTTGAAGTAGATTGAGAATGAACCGAGGGAAAAAATAAAATCCATACCAATTCAAGCATCTTTATCAAAATTTGAATTTCATAATAAATGAAAGAAATCTGGCAAGCGATTTCTATAAAAAATAATTAGGCAGGAAGAAAAATCAATGGTTAGTATGGGTAGAATTGGCTCATCCCCTGTGCCTACCATATGTGCAGAACTCAATTCATGTGTGCAACCTATCTCTCCTTTTACATACCTATACATACAGATATACATACATACATACATACATACATTATTTGCATGTAGACTATCTAGTGGCCCCCTTCATTTGTTGGCTCCAGTATATTTTATTAAACCTCTTTTCTTTGCAAGGTCCTCCCCATCCCAATACTATTCTGGTATTTATGAGGCTTAATTTCAGAGTTCTTATGGAACCTTGTTAAATTTATTTTAAATCTAATTTTCAGCATTCAAAATTACTCTAAATTCAATAACTTTTGCTCCATTGGCTCAAAATTTGCAAAACAACAAACGTGCATACCACCTCATCGAGGGCTTTCCACAATACCAAAAGCAGAGCGAGGGGTTAGCCCCACCATTTGGGAGGGTTACCCACCTTTCAAAAAGGGTAAGGCATCTCACCCTCCAATTACACTAGAAAAATTCTACCAATTTCTTTACATAGGGGCAAAACATGCGAGTACAAATTCTCTTCTCTGCACCTTCTAGTTTAATGTTTTAAATATTTTAAATATTTATTTAATTTAAATTATAAAAACTTGAAATTTGAAATTTCTCAAATTTTGTGATTGTAGCAAACATGGCAATCACTCCATAAGAAGATTTAGCCAAAATTGGGGCTATAAATTACATATGAAAGTAAAAAAGTTTAAGCATCCT
>Ga0116228_10006506_pt1 | contig 10445 bp, 6 predicted proteins | sample S1TSphfallax_2_FD_89694 | JGI IMG/M metagenome (GOLD analysis project Ga0116228, IMG submission 89694) | Host-associated microbial communities from peat moss isolated from Minnesota, USA - S1T2_Fc - Sphagnum fallax MG | ecosystem: Host-associated > Plants > Peat moss > Unclassified | place: USA... | reverse complement strand
TTTTTTTATTGAGTGGAGGAGGATTCATATAGAATCTATTACTCTATTTTTTTCATTGTTGACATTTGGAAGCGAATAACAAGCACTTGAACAAAAACAATTTTGGTTTTTCATATCTATGATGCAATAAGGGGAGGACCTAGCCATCTATTACAATAACAATCAACAACATTGAATAGCAATGAAAAAAATGAAGTTCAAAATGAACTTATGTGTATTTTATTGGGCTCCACAAGAAGGGCAAGGAAAACAATAATAACAAATTTGTTAGTTGTCAATATGAAAATATGATAACAACAAAAATAAGTTCACATATAACATTGGAATCACATAGCATGCCTTGTGGTGATGTTGCCCCAATCAATAAAAATTTCCATGAGGTTATGTTTCACATTTGAAAACAACCAATTGAACTCAACTTCTTGTGCTTCGACAAGTGGATGAAAAGGTTTTTTTTACTATGTTTTCCATCATGGGTGAAGATTTGAGTACAAAAATTTAGCAACAAAATAGCATCTTGCTTTTAAGTTTTTTTGTCATCATTGCCTTGGGCTTTTTTAACGTTTCTTCCCATTTGAACAACATTGTAGCCAATTATCGCAACCCTAGCTTTGGGCTCGTGACCAAGGCAAGGGCTTGCAAAGGTGCAAGCCAAAAGTGAAGCCCAAGAGTCACATTTCATGCTCTCGGGAGTTTAGAAAAGTGTGAGGGAATGAATCCTCACACTCCCAAATGAGCTCCCACTTTGGGAATTGGAGTCTCAATTTTCAAAGGGTGATTGCAAGGGGTCAAAACTCATTGGATTAAAAAGTTTATTATGTCATTGGAAATCTCTTGGAACTTATATGTCTAAAATGGGCTTGCATGACCCATTTGGGCATTTAAAATATAAGTTATGGCCAAAAGAAAAGCCGAAAGTCAAATTGACAATTTGACTAAAGAACACAAAAAGTCAAGAATCGCCCTAATTTCCTTGCCTGTAGGTCACATGTAACATACCATTGGAAAGATCTTGACGAGGGCTACAACTTTGTTTTAGACCTCACCTCAATCGGAGGTCTGCACACAAAATTATGGGCCTTCAAGGTCGTGGGAATCCCAATTTAAGGAATTTCGGGACTCCAACTTGGGAGTCCCGAGACAAAAAGACATTTGAGTGTTGGTCCCATGGCCAAGCACAAAGAATATTATAAGGGGAAGGTGGTGGCTTCCCCCAAGTCTAAACCATGGTGAGTCTTGTGAGTTTGTGTTTGTTTGTGGCTCATTAATGCACCAAAAGTGGTCCAATTATGCAATTCTATGTGAATAATTGACTTACTTATCATTCTTCCTAATCCCTATTTCAAAACTCCAACATGCCCCTCTACCCCCAAAATGCTGTAAACTAGGGAATGTACCCCAACTCCTCATTGTTCTGTTTTGTTCACCTTGGTCCCACATTTGAGTCCATTAAAGAACTTGGGAGTGTGTCACCAATGATACATGATGTGATATAAAATGGTTTTTGTTGGAATATTTAGGTTCATGTTCTCCTCCTTCAAGTTATGATCAATTGTTCATTTTCAAATTGTCGGTTTCCAACTCAAAGATGGAGGAGTAATAGATTTATTGTTGTCATGTTGCAGCAAAATCCTCAATGCCATTCAAAGACATAAATTTCAAGGAATCTTGCACTATTTTTTTTCATCAGCATCAAGTTCACGACCCATTGTTGATTTCAAACTCTTCTTTCATAACTATTTTGATTCATGAAATGGAAAAAAAAAACAATACACATGCAACTCATAATGTTAGTGCATTTGGTGATGATGGTGCAATGAGTGTCATTTTTGGAATAGGGATGGAAAAAAACAAGGTTAGTGTAATATTACAAAATGTGGGTGCAGTTCATTATATAATTCGTATTTAATGGACCAATGAATCCATGGGATCCTCATTAGGTCTTGTTTAATTGAGACTAGTGAATTCATTCAAAATTTAGTGAAAGCACTTGGTAAACAAATACACATTTTGTTGTAGTGTTGGGACCATGACACCACTTCTTTCTTAAGGTTGTCATTGTGAGGCCATTTAAATAATTATAGGGTAGATGTTTTAAGGCCCCAAATCCACCCCTAGTGGCCCAGTATCTTGTGTTTAAAGTAAGGAAGTCTTGAAAATTATGGGGGAAACTTTTGGGATAACAAGGGCCAATTCAACCTCCCAATCACACTACCTAAAGCTTGAATACACCTCCTTGCCCTTATGCCCCTCCTTTTATATTCCATATTTCTTCAAAGAATGTGTTTGAGAAAAAAAGTAAGGAATGTTATACATTTTATTTTTAAAAGAGAAATTAATGAACCTTACAAATTTCATATTAAACAAGGTGTACTTGGGTAATGTGTGATCATCCCATACTATGTAAACATACTCAAAAATGAACATTGGAAAAATTTGTGGCCCCAATCCACATTGACCCACATTCAAGGTGATCAAAACATGAATATCTTGATTAACACAATAAACAAATAATATCATTTTCCACGTAGTTTGACAAAGGAATTGTATTTAAGCTCCAAACCACTAAAATACATAGTTATCTAAATATGCATATATGAATATTTATTTATTTTGCAATGGACTTGTCCAAATTGAAGGGCAAAAAATTGTAGAATAAAGCTTGAATCAAAGGAATTAATATAAAACGAGCTCATACAAGGTGAGAGTTTGTGAATGTTACTCTGCTTCTTATAATGTCTTCAATTGAATGCCTTATCAAATGTAAAGACCTATCAACAAATTCAATAGATGAAATTATCCAAAAAAAAAAAACAAGATGAATCATCTACAAGACTCAAAAATGGAAGGTCCTTATGGAAAATTAAGAAATACCTTCCAAAAAAATAAAAGATATTTTATATGGTGGAAGAACATTTGTGAAAAAGGAGGGGGGGGGTTGCATTTCTCAAATGTAGTCAAATTTTGCTTTAAAACATGTCATCCAAATGCACAATAAATTTTTAGCAAGTTTTACAATGTATGGAATTTGGTATTAGTTGTGGATCATTGTTGTTAAGGTATCATTTGAGATTAAAAAATTTCAAAATTGAAAAGATGTGGAGGTAAAGTTTCCATCTTAGTACAACTATCTCAATTTCTTAATATGACAATGAATAAGAAAATTGTGGGTGTGCTTGTAGAATGTTGACATGACATCCATGGCCAATTGAACCATCATCCCAAGTCAATTGAAAAATTGTTGAAGCATTATAGATTACAAAACTTTGATGATAACATGCATGGAAATTCATATGATTGTTTGTTACTTTAAAAATCCTAATTCATGTCATTTGATAACTTAAAGCCAATAAAGAGCAACTAGGGAATGAATGAAGATAGTAAACATGTGACAAAAAATATGCACCAATGCTATTATGTAAAGTTTTTAAATTCCTAGTTTAGTATGCAACACCACATCCTTCATATAATATGTGTAACACAACTTCAGGCCATCTCACTCATTACACTCAGAAGTTAGTAAGGGCTTCAAGATTTAACCTTCCCAATACCCCAACATAAACTATTGTAAAATTTGTTAGCAAACTATATTTAAGGAGTAGCTTAATGGTGGACATGGATTAATGAATGACATATGACTTTCCTAGTAACCTTATTTGAATTAGAATAGTGAAGGAATACATAATCTAACAACATAGCAAATAAAAACTAGTCATATAAACTAATAGATTTTTAATTTCCATCCCACTTGTGGTTCACACGTTTGCACACACACAAAGTGACAACAAAATGCAACAAGTTCTTTGATTCTCCAAACTTAGTTTGTGAGTCTTTCTTTTCTAATCTCTTCCTATGTAGTGTTAGGATTTTTGGAAACCTTTGCTATTTGGCAAATAGTAAGAAATTTAATTTTGGGATAAAAATTCTTTAACATGAAAGCATCATGACACTACAATTTATGGCCAATTTTTTTTTGAGATCTTGGGATCATCTAAATTATTGGAAAAAGTATGAACAAGGTAGGTGTTATGATTCATTTGAATCTTTGGATACGATTCTTCATTCAAGTATTTTTTTTATAGTAATGTTGATATTCTAGTGTTGAATTGAAACCCAAACCAAAATTTAATTGTTGTCCTTTATAAAATGGGGATATTTTTTTACCCCTATAAATTGAAGTTCTTTTAAAAGTGCAAAACCCAATCCTTACTTTTTAGGTTGTGACAATTTCAACTTTGGGCAAACCTTATGGGAGAAATTGTGATAACATTGGTTAGCGAACAAACATATAGGAGGTTGTTAACTAACTAGTTTTCCCACTTGAAAACAAACCAAAAAATTAGCCCTAGGATATCCCCCCGCCAAAAAAAATGGACTTCTTCATTACCTATTGACTTGTTTCATTGCTTGTTGGGACTTTTATTTCCTAACTATGTTCCTCCCCAATTTTAACCTACATTAATATCCTATTCCATGAATAGAAGTACAAAGAACAAATCAATATTTCTTTATGTGGTAGTTTTTAGCCATGTTATTACTTTTAATTTAGTGCAATGCACATAGTAAATTGTTTTTTCAATTGTGTCATGTTGTTGAAATGGAAATCATCCATAAGTATATCTAGCCAAATTTAGTGATATTCAAATTATGAAAGTAAAAAATATTAAACACCTTTTCATATTGTAGCCAATTGTGGTGATTGTGGAAAAAAAATCATTCATTTTTTCGCAATTTAGAAAAAAAAGGAATTTGGAATAAATGTTTTTTCAAAATAGTTTTTGCAAAATGTAAAAAATTTGCCACCAAAAAATTCAATGAAGGTTGTTAGAATCAAATTCAATTCTGAACTACATTGAGTTCCAAATGTTTTAGAAAGTTTTTGAAACTAAAGATTTTATAAATTCAAAAAGATTTTTTAAAATGGCATTGAAAGTTTTATTAAACCAAAAAAAACTAAGAACCAAATTGAAATTTTTTTCAAAATAAAAAAATGTACAACAAGATCAATGTAGGCTATGGTGGACCACTTTTCATGTCACAAATGACAATTTTTGTCAAGTGATCATTGTAAATGCAATGGTTAAGTTGTATTTTACATTTCAATTTTTTTCAATAAGAACTTCATTTGAAATTATTAACTTGAATATACATATGATGCAAATGGTTACTATGCATAACTTACAAAATTGAAAGACTTGTGAACTTTTTAATTAAAACTAATGGATTTCACCCAAGACAACAAGTTTCATATATGAAAATTTTAAATGATGGAATAATTATTATTATTATTGTTAGGGCTTCAATTCTAGCTAGAAAAAATATTAGTCAAATCAAGTTAAAGTTTTTTGGGAGCATGTCAATTTAACTTGATATATTGTCTAGCTATAATATAACATAATTTTAAAGGAAATTTTGGTTTTTTTGTCAATGTTAAAACTATGGGTCTTTTCAAATTCCATATGAATATGGGAAAATATTCATTTTATGTTGATTTTGTGCACACAAAATGCAAAGGAGATAGACTTTGGATGATGTTTTCAAGTATCACTTTTTGGTATATCATAGCTTGTATTCATTCAACACTAGTCTAGTTTTGGGTTTTAGTTTCAACATTGGAATATACATATTGTTAAAAGAACCTTAAGATCAAATCTTTAAAGAGATATACAAGTCCCAATGAAATTAACAATTCAGCATTGTGTAATGGCTCTACCCTTTACCCAAGTTTGAACTAATGTTGGACAATATTTCATTTTTATGAAAACCTTTGATTTTGGTTCTAAAAAAATTTAACAATAATTTTGGTTTTGGTTTTAGTTCCACACATAAATGGAACTAGGATTTTGATTCAAGGTTTAGTTATTTCATTTTTAAAAAAAATAAAAAATTGAATTTAGTTTGGAAAATCAAACCTGGTTTTTGTTTGGTTCTTATTAACCTAGATCAAAACTAATGATTAACTTTTGTTTAACATGTAATTACCTTTGGTTCTAGTTAGTTTTTTTCAATGATATGTATTTTAGTTTTAGTTTTGATTTTGATTTTGATTCCACACATAAATAAAACATGGTTATGTGCCCAAATTTTTAATTGTTAAAATTTGGTTTCAACTTCAATTTTGATAATAAAACCTTGTTTTAATTTGATTTCTACTAAGCAAAATCAAAATCGATGATTATGACTTGTGAAAGTTAGTACATGCCCAACACTAGTTTAACCCAACAAAACTGAAAATAAAAAATGTTGCATGAAAATTTCAAAAAATGGAGTCATTCATAGTTCACACAAAAACACTTTTCCAACATCTTTCAAAGTGTGGGAATGAATGAAACCTAGGGTGAAACCACACATCACCAAATACACATCCATGACCAAACAATGATCCCCATTTTACTTATCTCTTGTCCATTTTGAGCGATTTTCATAATTAAAGGGTGTGCCAAGTAAAGGTTTACAACACCTCTTAGAATTGCATTGCAAAGACAAAGGAGCAACCAAGAAAAAACATGAAGAGAATGAACTATCCAAGTCACAAACTATTTGAAAAAAAAACATTAAAGCCCTCATACTTTCAAACCTCATATCTTTTTCATTGTGTATCCTTTTCTAGCGATCTAAACAACTATCGATGCACCAACTAGAGCTTTACAAAACCTCTTTGAAGTCCATAGACAACATAGTAACAATGCTCAAAGATTTTAAGTTCCAAATCACAAATGTTTTTAAGACACCACTTACCAAACCTTGAACCCCCTTAGTTGGAGACTCTGTATCTTTTTCATTTCTTGTCCTTTTTTAACAATCTTCATGACTATGGGTGTGCCAAATGGAGGTGTGACCAGATAGGAAGTCAGTTGCATATCTCTCGTGTGAACATTACTTTGTTTTAGGGTTTAGGTTTTTTGTTTTGAACCGCCGTCAACTTTCTTCATGCAAACGGTGAAGTTTATGCTATCACTGTTTCTTAATGGTTGTAATGACTACTTGGAGAAGACTTGTGAGTTTAGGTAGGAAACTTTGTTTGTTTGTGTGTTATGTGAAACATGTTGCCAACAAACAATGGGTGGCCAAGGGCGTTGCAAGCGTTGAATGGAGAGGGGAAATAAAATGTTGTAGGATGAATATAAGAAGGGGAGTTCAAAGGCAAAGAAAGAGGTCTATGGTTTTGGTTGCATCTGTTGTAGATTGTGTAGAATCAAGAGCTTATAAAGATCGGTAGTTGCTATTTGATTTTTGATGCGCGAGTAGCTACATCATGGCAAGCTTTGTGTGCTTGTTAATGTTAGGTTCTATAAGGGGTTGATGCTGAGGGCTAATGATGCACAAAGGAGGTCTGAGCTATAAAATCAAGAGCATGTAAAGAGATGCATTTGCATGGGATCTTGGTGGAACCGTTCTTGAAATCCAATGAATAGCGCATGTGTAATGAATTAGAGTTAGAAACCTTAATGGGGTATCCTTGGGTTGGGCAAAATGCAAGTAAGAGAGCAACAAAATGGGAGAGATTATAGAAAATATCCATATACCCATATTCTCCACAAAATTTTATTTTTTAAAAGTGGTTACGAACCAACTTGGCATATATTGCTCATCTTTAGTTCATATCCAAAAGTCAACTTGTTTTTAGAACTAAGCCATATATTTCTTTTCATTATCTAATATGGTAGAGGGATGGATTAGTAGCTTATAACATACCAAATGAACTCTGAAAGCTCTAGTGACCTCAAGCCAGACCTCATTAGTTCATACACTCACAATGTGTGGAATTGTTCTTAGCAGTAATTTGAAGGCTATTATTATAGTAATCTAGAAGGGACTGACATGTATGTGCCATCTAGAGTTTCACATGGGTATAAGGATTCATGTTTTGTTAGGACAGTAGCACCAAGGTGTTGTAATAGTGCCGGATTGGCAAGATATAAGTTGTAGAATTATTGCACATAGTTTGGATTTAGAATCAGGAAATATTTTTAATACCCCTTTCTTTTGGTATCAAATCCTGGTTAGATCTGGAACATTATTCAAACTTGTATGTGGTTGGGTATGATGGTAGTTAGGATAATATGTCATCATCTAGTGCAGATGAGATTGGGATAGATGAGGTTACACATGAAATTCATGAGCAACAACTAGTTATTAGTCATCATCCAAGGAAGTAAGATGGACCCCATGTAAGAGTTGTAATTCTGCAATTGTTGGGATTTGGTGTAGTGATGCTTGTAGGTATAAATCTTAATGAAGCTCAAGTTGGGGATGTGGAAGTAGAAATAACTCATAATGGCTTTTATACACGTGCTCAAGTTTGGTTGAAAATAAGAAATGGAGTAAGGGGATGGGGGTCAACCTTAGAACTACAAAGGCAATATCACTACACCTCATACCTTGTGTAGAGTTTCATTTTCAATTCTTAAGAGGCAACATAGTGTACCTAGAATAGGAGACATTTGGATTCCCAAGCTTCCTGCTTCACCTAACAACTTTATCAGGTTATAGATCCTTGGTGTGGAAGACTTGTTTTAGAATGGAGATCATCTTCTTAGGGTGGAGCATTGTGGATCAAGATCCCACATCATAAGTTGGAGGATATGGAGAGATTCAAAGAAAAGATGGCAATGCCAACATGAGTCCATAGATGAACAAAGTTTCTCCACCCTACCATTTGATGTTATGTTTTTATAACTACTAGAAAAGGGAGATCAATCTGAGTTTTTGAGCTAAATTTTAGATGACAAATAGTTATTTCTTAGGAGGAAGGTTGTCGCACTTGGCATCTCGAGATTTGATTTTCATGGAGTCATAATTAGACTCAACAATCGATGGAAATCTTTAGGGTTTATATATTTGAAAATGAATTGTTTTGATGCTTTTGAAACAAAAGTAAGGTGGTTGCCAATGGTGTTATTTCTTTTTCCAAAACAATGGTGTGTTTGAAGGACAAGGTAGGACCTCTTAAAAAGGAGTGGTGCATCATACACCTAGTGAGTGCCATTTCCATCCCAATAGATTTGGGTCCTTTAATTCAACAAGAGCATAAAAGGATGAGAAGGGGGTGGGGACTATGTCTTTCTGAAGGTGATCTAAGGACATTTGTGCATAAGAAGACGTTGCAATCTTAATTGAAGTTGAACATTATAAAATGACTAACTCGTAGGGGTGGGATGAACTGTTTTGGGGGTGGGACCTTGAGGATGTCAATGACTGGGTATAACGGCTCACAATGGTTGCGGAAGTACGAGATTTAAATGCAAACAAACTTTTCAAAATTGCAAAGTTGAATTTGAGGGGTAGGGCTAAATAATGGTTTAGGATGTTGTAGCTAGCACTAGCTAATTGGGTTGAGTTACATATTTTAATAGTATAGAAGTATGGAGACATTGATGTTGATGACATTAGGATGAAGCTTGATGCAACCAAACAAGAACCCAAAGAGAGAGTTCAAAAATATTTTGAACATCTTGACAAGTTGTTTCAAAGGGGTAGAATATAAGATGTTAAGCAAAGAAGATTATTTCTGGCCAAATTAAGGCCAAAAATTTAGAAGTTGTGTGGTGAAGACTTTTACAAATATTGAAGAGTTCGTGGGAGCTACAACATAATTGGAAAGACTGTTGGGTGAGCTTGGATAAACACCATATCAACCTTTGAAATAAGAACTAGAAGAGGGAGCCTCAAAGACCATGATGGAGAAACAAGTCACTACGTTGAACAACACATTTATCAAATTTTTCCAAGGGAATGTGCACAATTCAAAGGCATCATCTTCTTCGATTGTATTTAGATGATGCCAAATCTACAAAGGAGGAGACCATTTGGCCACCACCTGTCCAAGATTAAATGAGCCACGGCCAAAATGTGCCAAGTGTGGCATGTTTCATAGGACATAAAATTGTGGAATAAAATGTTCTTTCTGTTTAGGTTTAGGTCATTATGGGGACATGTGTTGGAAGAACCCCAAGGATGGGACATCCCACTCTGGAGCAACAAAAAATTTGGAAATATTACTGAATGATGAAAAAGGAACCATACAATAGTTCAACAAGTTCTATGGGAATGAGAATCTCTTCTTTTACATTCGAGTGCCCCGAAGGAAGATGCTTGTTGACGTAGCACCAAGAGGGGTTGTACCAACCTTTGAAGCTATAAGAGATGGGATAGGTGTAAACTGAGACACTTCAGTCAGATCCAAGATTTTTTCCCACTTCACAAAAGGGAGGATTTCCCTTTCACCTATGGAAATAATCCTTATGAACATAGGGGAACTGTAACACCTTGAAAGTTTGGTAAGATTAGCTAGACGAAAGAAGGATTTAGAAGCAACTGCCAATCATGTATATATGGAATCCATAGTTCCAACACTTAGGAAGATCTGCATCAACAAGACGCATCGAAGCAAAACCTTACATTTGCTTATGGAAATAAACAATTATGTTGTGGAAGGATTGGTA
>Ga0116228_10006505_pt1 | contig 10446 bp, 14 predicted proteins | sample S1TSphfallax_2_FD_89694 | JGI IMG/M metagenome (GOLD analysis project Ga0116228, IMG submission 89694) | Host-associated microbial communities from peat moss isolated from Minnesota, USA - S1T2_Fc - Sphagnum fallax MG | ecosystem: Host-associated > Plants > Peat moss > Unclassified | place... | reverse complement strand
GAACTGTTCCGCATCGACGACGATGATGCTTGGAATCAGAAAATTACTGTTACCAGATTTCTAAAAGATACCTACCTTTGGAATTCTTCAAATCTCAACATAGCTGTGTTGAAACTTAACACTAGATTAATGAATGAATTAGAGATGAGTAAATTGCAGATTTACAAGGAGCTCTCCACCCAAAAAGTAAGCACTGCCTGGATTTTTCCTTTCTATTTTCAAATCCCTTAACTGCATGAAGAAACCCGTTTTCAGCAAGGGGGATCTTCTGCGGTGGAACGTACCAGCCAGGGTGTACTGGGATCTCCTGATCAGCGGAAGGTACCAGCCGCCTATTTCTAAAAAGTGAAAAAATCCCAGCTCTGCTTTGCGTAGGAAAACGGCCTGTACTCATGCCCTTCTCCTATACTTAAGATCACACAAGTTGCTACAAATTTTATAATCCACTCTAGAGCTCTCAGGCCTCTTCTTAATTCAGATGTGAACATCCTCCATGCACATGTTATGTTTCCTAATATTGCATGCATAAACATATGCACAAATATTTATCCTTAACTCAAATATCTTATAATTTCAGAAGTATGAAATAAATGAAACTGAAATATTTTAAATAAAAATAACTTGATAGAATGTTGATAACCAACAACATGCAAGGATTTTTTTTAATAATAAATGTCAAAGTGCCAAGGATGGCCTCAATGATGTGCCAATGTCTACTATGATGGGGGATTCAATTGAAAAATGAATGCGTGACATTTTGGTTCAGCAAGTTGAAAAACTCACACTCAACACTACAAGGGCTTCACCTAGAGAAATCTTGCCACAAGGTTACTCTTGTAGTTATGTTGGCTTCCTTTTAAAGGATAGCAAGCATGTGGTACAAGTTAACTAAGATGTTGTCAAATCAGAAATGGCATATTTGCATGACCAGACATTCATTGCAAGTTTTGTTGGAGAGAAACCTTCCCCTAATGCGTTCAAACCTTGGCTTGTTTTCCTTAATCAAAAAGTGGGGGGCAAGGTGTTGTTCAATTGTTCTCTCAGCAAAGGGTTGTTCATGCTAAAATCGGATGGACCTATCATGGTGAAGAAGTTGTTAATGCTAACACCTCTCAAAACATGTTAGGGAATGGCTATTTTTCAAGAATGGGTTCCAAGTTTCAATGTCCATAACCCAAATGGTATGAGAATCCCAACTTAGATCACCTTAAAGAAGCTCTTAGCAGAATTTCAAAGCATAGGTGGAAAAATTGTGGTTGTGTTGGGCACCATGTTAAGGTTTGATAAGGCAACCATTCAAGTAGTTGAACAACAATTTTGTGTTGCATTAGAGGCTAAAGATGGATGGGAGACATCGGTGGTGGTGGAAAATGAAGCTAGGGTGAAGCAATGACAATGCTAATTGATTATGATTTCTTACCCATTTAGTGTAAATTTTGTTTAGAATGATTTCATCAAGTGAAGGATTGTCTAAACTTGGCTAGTTTGAAGGAAAAGTCCATGAAGGTGGGGGAGGCTTGCAAGAAACCTTATTCGTGAATTTTTTTTTAAAAATTCCACTCAAGGGGAAAGAGCAAGAGTGGAAGGTGGAAACACTCACAAAGATGGGGTTGACCATCCTACGCTCAAAGATCCCAAATCAATTCATCAAAGAAATAGTTTTCACTTACTTAGGAGGAAGAAAAGAAAATGGGAAATACCTTAACAATTTTGTCATGGTCACTAGCAGTACAAAAATAAACCAAGGAAAGATAGGCCCATGCCTATTTGGGTCCTAATGAACAACATGCCAACTACCTTAAATGCACTACACCAAAGTGATGACACCATGTCTAGAAGGAAAGAAAAAAATAAAACTACTCAAAATATGCTATTATGGTTCATGGAGATGAAAAGGAATATGCAGCTAGGAAGGTGGTCAAGATGGATTCTAGGGGAAGTGGAGAAGGTTGAGTTGTTGCTATCGAAGAAGGTCAACAAGTTGAAGGAAAGTTGTCACCGGATGAAAGGGAGATGATCTAGTCCCCAAGCAAAACTTCCAAAACCAAAAGCAAAACTTCCAAAACCAAGAGAGTTGTAGATAATGAACCATCCATCGAATGGGACTTTCAAGAGCCAACTAAAGGATCCATTATTTCAACATTGGACGTTCCAAATAACTTGGGGAATAACATTGGTGAAATCATGACGTGCAAGTGGTTAATGAGGAAACTCTTGTGGATGGTGGTCTCCATGTGGCCGCGAATAGTCATTCTAGTGGTGTTGGCAACCTAAAAGGATCCATAGCATGTGACATTGAATTGCAAAATACAATCACGAACCATCCATGTAATGTGAAAATTGACAACTTGGGATCGGGTCAAGGTGGTGAACAAGCCATGAAAATTCAGGATCCAAGTGAATTCTTAGTAGTGAGTGTGGATGAAAGGCAATCGTTGAAGGCAATAGACACAAATGCTAAAAATGTGGTGATGAAAGATAAAAAAACAAAAAACATGGGTTTTGACAAAGTCTCTATCCATAGAAGAGCATGTGTTAAAAGAGGTGATCCATGAGTGTATGACTAAATCCTCTCTCCACCAAGCTAAAGTAGATGCACAAAGAAATGGCAAGGATAATGAAATAGTTCTGAGGAGGCATGCACCATATCTAATAGGGGGGGAAATTTGAAAACTAAAACAACTAAGAACCAAAGGAAACGAACAAAACCTTCCTTTTGTTAGGTGATGATTTCCCAAAAATGTTAGGGGGTTGAATGACCTTGCTTCTATACAAAAACTTTGGCTCTATTACAAAGAACAAACATTTAATTTGGACATCCTTGTAGTGCAAAAACATAAACTCCATGGGGAGAAAATTAAAAACTTAAGGCCTAGACGATGGAGGAGATCAAATTGTTGGTTCATTGAAATGGCAGATGGGTATGTTCATAAAAAAGACAAAGCGAGAAGAGGAGGTGTATGTACTCTAATTGCAAAAAGGCTTGTTGCAATAGTGGGTGAGAATGGGACTTTGATGGAAAATAGGGTGCAATGGGTCATATTGAAAAGACTACTAGGTGGTGACCTTGTTGTGGCAAACATTTATGCACCCAACATTCCTAAAGAATGGTGCTTCTTGTGGGCGAAGATAATTTAGAAGCTCTTAAAGGGTTGTAGGTGGATTTTGGCTAGTGATTAGAACATGGTGGAACAAAGTATAAACAAATCCAACTTTTGTGGTCAACTAATTTCACAAGTAAAGAGGTTAGCCTGGGAACAATTTGAAATTTTTTTTAACTCAAAAGGTAGGTTGAGGTATTCATGGGATAATAGGTGTAAAGATAAGATTAGGGTTTTGGCAAGATTAGATAAACTTTATGCACCTAAAGGCATGGGAGCACAATGAAATGGGTCCATCGTGAGTTATGAGATCAAGAAAAATTATGGGGTGTCCGATCATTATTTAGTTCTCTTTTGTTATAGGATGGGGGAACCAAATAGTGTTAGAGGAAGCATTTTTCGTATGAACAAGAAACATTTGAATAGTCCAGTAACCATTGCTGAAATGATTAAACTTTGGAATGGGCTAAAGGAAACTTTGCTTTTCCTTTCCAAACTACGCAAGACAATGGGGGTACTAGCAGGTGTTTTGTAAGAGGAAAGTAGAGGAAGGGAGGATGTTGGAAAAGTTAGTGGAATCTCAACTTGAGGTTGCACAAGGGGAGTTGCAAGCGGACCCAAATAGTGAGAAAAATAAAGCAACACTAGATAAGGCATTATATCAATTAAAGGAATTTGAGGAAAAAAAAACTTATGACCTGAATAGGAGGTCAAGGGTGAAATGGCTAAAAAAAAGCTAGGAAGCCATAAAGGAATTATTTGTTGCATTTAAGGAACGTGGGCCTCGTTCATTAATCATAAAGTTGGAAAATGACCAAGGCTAAAAAATATTTTCAACAACTAAAATAAGTGAGTGGTGTAGAGAATTTTATGCTAGACTATATACTAAGTAGACTATTGGAAATAACAACAGAAAAACCAAAGAGGTTTTCTTGAGTTGCATGAAAAACCAAATTCCAGTGTTGATGAAAAAGGAGCTAATTGTGCCCATAATAGAAGAGGAGTTATGGTCCATTTTGGAGGCTATGGCTAAAGGCAAAACTTTGGGCCTGATGGGGTAATTGTGGAATTTTTCCTTTGTATGTGGTCGATCATAGGTAAAAAATACATGAAGATGATCCAAGACTCTATCATGAATGGCAATTTCCTTCTTGGGGTTATGAAAAGGTTGATAACACTCTTGCATAAAGGGGTAAAGAAAAAACAACTTTCTAATTGGAAGCCCATCACATTGCTTAATGTTACATATAAGATTTTTGCGAAAGCAATTCAAATGTAGATGCAACCAGTGTTAATGGAAACCATTACCTAGGATTAATTAACGTTCATTCCCTTTAAATTTATTTTGAACAACATTTTGTTGAGTTGTGAGACCATTGCATGGGCTAAAGTTTTTTTTAAAAACCTCTAGTTTTCCTTAAATTGGATTTCTCCAAGGCTTATGACAAAGTAAATTTAATTTTTTTTTATTTGACCTTATGGACAAATTCGAGAATCCAATTGAATTTGTCAAGATGTTGAAAGTGTTTTTCCAAAGGGCTAATTCAAACATAGTAGTAAATGGAAAAGCTTCTAAGGCTTTGGTGATCAAGAAGGGTGTGTAGCAAGGATGCGCACTCGCTCCTTACCTATTCTTAATAATGGGAAAGAAACTTAATGCTAAAATCTATGAGGAACAAAGACTTGGTAGAATTGAAGGCATTCGTTTGCCCATGTCAAATAGAAGGCAAATAATTGCCCAATATGCAGATGACACTAGTTTCACTTTAAAAGCATCTCGAGAGGGCATGATCTGATTAACACAATTACTTGATCTTTTTAACATCACATTTGGCCTCCAAATTAACCATGTTAAGTCTATAGCCTTTTGGATGGGGGGTAGAAAGGAAAGTAGGTCAACCTAGACAAAGGAGTTTAGATGGACATGGCCTTCATGTAAGGCAATATTTAAGCTATTTGGTATGCCATTTAGGTTGTCCCTAGGTTCAACAAATGTAGATAATTTTTGTTAGAAAAGGTCCAACATAAGTTGAACCATTGGGCTTCAATAAAACTATCCTTGGATGGGAGGAAAGTGATTGTCAATAACATTCTTCTCTCCTCCTTGTGACACTTTGTGAGCGTTTGGGGAAGGACCAAAAAGGGAATCCTTAGAATTAACTGCTTCCTAAAGAATTACCTTTAGGCAGGGTCAAATCATAATTGTAGGTGCCAAGTTCCATGGGACCAATGTTGTGGGAAAAATAAAGATGGGGGTTTAAGTTTGGTCAATCCAATAGAAGCAATTGAGGCACTTTTGTTTAAAGGGGTGGTGCATGCTTTAAAGCCTAGAAGTTCTAATGTGTAGGAGCTCTTTAGGTTTTGGTTAAAACAATATCAACCAAATACAGGGGGGAAAGGGGGGGGGGGGATGGATGGAGCCCTAACTTGGAATGGTATTTGCAAGTTGACCATAAGAGGGCCGTTGGGTCTACTTTTTGGAATAGGGTGGGTAGAGCTTGGTCCATGATGGTGAAAGAATTGAAATCAATAATCCAAAAAGCTTTAGTGAAATTTTGGGATTAAACTTTTGGTGGAATAGGATCATCCACCATTGGGATGTTAGTTTTTTGAAAAGCAAAGCAGTTGAGTTCCGTGGGTTGGGATATGTTTCAATGTATAGTGTGTGGGTGGCTTCTACAGGAAAATTTGCATCCAAAGAGGAAATGGGCAAAAAAATTATGTTATCCCTAGAAGAAGAGTTGGGATATGAAAGAATCATTATCAAGCTAGAAAAGGTGTGGGGGGGTTTATTGAAAGGTGGAAACAAAAAATAAATTGGATTGGTTTGTTGGAAAAGAACAAGGTGTTCATGTTTATGGTTTGTTGTGTTTTATCTACCTTTAAACCTAAATGCAACAACAATGTTTAACATCTTTACATCCAAGACATCAAGTTATATATTGTGAACTCCCAATCGAGAACCTTGAGTTTCATTGACGATGGAGTGTCAAAAGGAGTGAACGACCACTATTGGGAAGGTAAATTATTAGTGGTAAAAATATCAAAGTTATTGGAAGGCCTTAAAAAGGTGCATTACCTAATATGTTCTAGCAATATAGACACATTAGAACCTGACTCTAATGCTTATTCATGGAAAGGCAAGGAACCTATGTTCTTTTTCACAACTACACTAAAGAGGAAAATGTTGAAAGATTTTAAACCAAAAATTAATTTGGTGGAAAAAAGGTGGGTAGGGGTATTTCCTTTTACTTTCAAGCTAAGATGGATGAACATTTGGTGCAAAACACCGGAGTACGAAAGAGGCGGGCTTCATGTAGGCTTTGTGGAAAAGGCAATTGCAATTAACACTTAGAGAGCTAAGTTGGACAATTCAATAATCAAACTTGTCCATTGTGCGGTAATGAAAAAAAATCCATGTTACACAAATTTTAGGAATGTTGCCATGCATAATGGGCTTGGGAATACACATAAGACATCATGGGTGAACTTGCCTATGGTAATAAGCCATCATGGGTGGTTGCCCCCCTACATTGGAAACAATGTGTTTTTGTTACCAAAAGTCCAAGGCAAATGCAAGATGTGGAGAACATATTGTCCTTATTAAGAGGTATCACATTGTGGATTGAATGGAATGATTTGGTTTTCAACAACGAAAGATGGAATGTTGGTAAAATCCACAAAATTATTTGGGATGCCCTACTTGATTATGGTAGGGTGGTTTAATATACATGTATGAGGCTAATTAGAAAAACCCTATTTGGCAGAAAAAAAACTTCTCAAGAATTTAATAAGAGTTGGGATAGGCACCAAGTTATTTGTGTTAAAGTAGGTAGCTTTGTTAGGTGGTGTTATGATGGGCCCCGAAGGGGCTTCATCAAATAATGTTTTGAGTATGTGGTGGCATTCCTCCTATTCTAGGCATTTGATGTTCTTGTTTATCTTTGCAATGATTTTTTTTCATTTGTGCCAACACTATTAAAATTCTTATTTTTTTATTATAAATTGTGGTAAAAAAAAGACCCATTGAAGACAAGTGTAAAAAAACCTTCCAGTCATTTTGGACAAATCACTTTGAACTTATCCATTATTACTTAGCCATGTACTTTTTGACCAAACCTAAGTTGGCATTTTTTATTAGTCATTTCAACTGGTACTTTTGACTATTCATTTTGACTAGTACTTTTGACTAATCAATTTGATAGTCAAATGATTTTTTGGCTAATCAAACACCATTTTGATTAAGTAAATGCCATGTGGCATTTAAACATTGGTCATTAGGCTATGCCACATGGATAGAACCTAAATAACCTGGGTTAGACCTAAAATTAAATACCTATTCCTAAGGTCCCTATGTTCAACAACCTACAACCTAAACTCTTAGGTCTAGGAGCCTATAACTAACAACTAAGTATAAAAAGCCTAAAGTAGGCTAGGGCAACCTAAGCTATGACCTTTACTAGGCTTAAATGTACACCATCTAGATTAAGCCTACACCTAGATGACCTAGGTAGGAAAATCCTATTTCATTTTGAATTTGGCCTTTAAGGTTGAACCTTTTCAATTTCAATTGGTTCATTTCAAGCAGCCTTCCTTTTTCAAATATTTCTTATGTTTTGGATGTTTATGATGGATCTATTTATATTGCTCATCATTTGGAAAGGATGACAAACAATATGAAACAAGCTTTTGGGAAAGAGAAACATTTTTATGTTCACACAACATTATCCTTAAATAATTATGTAAGATACATAAATTAAGTAAATAAATAAAAAGGTAGTTAAATATGTATGTTAATTAAGTAAATATAAAAATTAATAAAAATTAATGTTTAGTTATTTAGTTATAATTAATAATTACAAAAAAATTATAATTAATCCTTACAAATTTGACCTAATTCAATATATATTATTAACAATGTATTTGTAATAATCAATATTTAACTATTTAATTACACATTCATTATTGTATTTTAGGTAAATAATCAATTAACCGATTAATAATTTATCATAGGTATATAATTGGCCCACCCTAGCCTATATAACTAGGTTACCTATAGGCTAAAATATAAGTAAATAGGTGGAGTATAAGTAGGGTATATATAAATAAATACACCTACATATTTAGGTTATTTAGCCACATACTTACATTACATAAGTTAAATAGGTGGATAATTTAGCTTAAAAATTTTAACTATGGAAAAATAACCATGACTAAACTAGAAATGATTGAACTAACCATGAGTAAAATAAATATGGCCAAACTAACTAAAGAATAAATAATTTATGGTTAAACCAACCATGCCTAAACTAACCATGGATAAAATTAATATGAGTAAACTAACCAATGAATAAATATTTTATGGCTAAAATAAATATGAATGAATTAATTCTGGTTAAAATCAAAATGGTTTAAAAATATTTATAACAAAATTAAACATGGTTAAACTAGAAATTGTTAAACTAATCATGAGTAAATAAATTTAGCTAAACTAACAACTAATAAAATTAATATGGTTAAACTAACTAATGAAAAAATATTTTATGGCAAAACCAATTATGAAAAAATTAATTATGACTAAAATAAACATGAATGAAATAATTATGGCTAAAATCAAAATGGTTAAAATAATTATGGAGAAACCAACCATGGTTAATCTACTAACCATAAGTAAAATGAATTTGGCTAAAATAAACATGAGTGAAATAATTATGGCTAAAATAAAAATGTTTAAAATAATTATGGCAAAACCAACTATGGTTAAATTAACAATAGTTTTAAATTAATTATGGGTTTATTGATTATGGTTTAATTTATTAGGGTAAAAGAATAATATGTTAAATAAATATAGCTAATTTAGTTATGCGTATAGTAACCATGGTTAAATTAATTATGTTAAACTAATTATCATGGTTAAATTTACTAAAGCTAAACCAACTATTGTGAGATTGACCATGGTTAGATTAATTATGGTTAGTTTTAATTTTAATTAATTTTTTCATAGGTAGTTGAACCAAAATTAATTTCAATATAGTCAATTTAACTATAATTAAATAAACCACACATATATATAATTATTTTAATCATAATTAATCTGGTCATGAATCATTTAGTTATGATTAGCTAACTTTTACATTTTTCCAACATTTTTTTAATTCGTCAAACATAGTCAAAATGTTAAATGTAGTCCCAAAATACCCAATTAATATTAAAATCTATAATTGGCCATTTTGATTAGGCCATTGGCCACTTTGACTAGACATACTTATTTAGTTTTATTGATTGAATATAATAGGTGTCCTTATTGACTAGGGCCCTTGGCAATTTGACTAGATTGGGTGGTTTTACTAACTAAGCCACTAACCAATTTGGTTAGGTGGTATTTTTAAGTCCAATTTGATTAGATGTTCGATTTGATTAATTGTCAAATTGGTCACTTTAGTCAAATTGATTAGGTAAAAAATACCCATTGTCATTCAAACCCTGCACTTCTAATAAAAAATACATGTCCTCTAGTAAAAAAGACCCATTTAGTCAATTTGGTTAATTTGAAAAAATAGGAATTTTAATAGTGCAAAAAAAAATTATGACATTTGCATTTTATTTTCCCAAAAAGGTCCTTTTATTGGGTTTTTTTTTAGTCACCACATTGGGAATATTCACCAAAACAAAAAAACATTGATCCCAGGGCCTTGAAAGATTTAAATTCACTTGGTTAAAACATGTAAAAAAGGTAATTTAATTTTTCAATCCTTCTTTCACTTTAACTAGGGCCTTCCCTAAAATATGGGGCCTAGGCAAAACTAGTACTTAATAATAGCTTGGTTTTTCTGACATATGTTAATGAACGATTAATTAAATAATTATGAGGATTCCATTTTGACAAAGGATATATTTTCAAATATTTCATCAGATTATTATTATTTCTTGGAAATTTCAATGTTTCTAAAAATAATTTTGTTTAATGTTGAACTAGCCCAAACAATGTTTTCTTTGTGGTGATCATTCACCATTTTGCTATATAAAAAATTCCCTAGCAACATGGTCAAGGGATTTTTTTGAAAAATTTCCAAAAAAATCATCACATTTTAAGAATTAAAAAAAAAATTGCCAAGGATTTTGGAGGATTTGGATACATTTTTAACTTTCTTCTTTTAAAATTGTCATATTTAGCTAATAGGTTCTAGTGGTGCCCTATGGTTCATAGATGTGCATAATGCCCTAAGGTCATGGCATTCCCCAAAATAAGGGGCTTAGGCAAGATGGTAATCAAAATTTGAAATGTCACATAATGCCATTGGGTGAAGGCATTTCCCCAAATAAGGGGCCTAGGCAAGAGAATAGT
>Ga0116228_10006504_pt1 | contig 10446 bp, 9 predicted proteins | sample S1TSphfallax_2_FD_89694 | JGI IMG/M metagenome (GOLD analysis project Ga0116228, IMG submission 89694) | Host-associated microbial communities from peat moss isolated from Minnesota, USA - S1T2_Fc - Sphagnum fallax MG | ecosystem: Host-associated > Plants > Peat moss > Unclassified | place: USA... | reverse complement strand
TATATCTTGTATAATAATGAGATCTGGAAGGCTACATTTTTTATATGTGTTCCAAGTCCAAGAAATAATTTCTTTTATTGCATGTTAATTGTTAATCTAGTTTAAACATCACAATAATGAACACAAAATAATTCATTTATCCAACTTTTGACTTTCCAACTCCAAATGCTTGAAAAATAATTATTTAAACATGAATTTAGACTCTGTGCTTAGATTTCCCACCAAAATATTTATTTGATAATACATTTTGGCACATAAGAACATTTTGCATATTTTCCGTGTGCTCATTTTGTTTTGTTTTGGTAAATCTCAAATAAGTACCTTCTATTGTTAATATATGCAATTTGTTAATCATATGAACAAGTATTTAATTAATTTAAAACTAAATTCATAATTTAGGACTTTATGCATCCTCTTGGATGGGGTGGATTCCACCCAATGGTCACCAGATTTAACAATTTTGTGATCATTTTATGTATGAAAGTCATTTAAAAATATGTCAACATAAATATGACAAGGGACACCATGCCAATCCAACCATGGCAATAGACTTTTTTATGGATCCAAATATGTTACTTATACTACATCAAATATATATTTGGAAATATTTATACTGTGAAAGGAAAGTTTCACTTGGTGGCCATCAGGTGCAACATAATTTATTATTGATTATGAAAGCTCCCATTAATAAAAATTGATTTTCAATTAAGAGGCACCATGCCAATCCAACAATGGCAATAAACTTTTTTATGGATCCAAATATGTTACTCAATGTATTACACCAAATACATTTGGAAATATATTATACACCATGAAAGGAGGGTTTCACCTGGTGGTCACCAGGTGCAACAAATTTTACTATTGATTATGAAACCCATAAGTCAATCCTCCCATTAGTAAAAAAGATGGTTGACTTTCAAACAAAAGGCACCATGCCAATCCAACAATGGCAACAAATTTGTTCATGAAACTAAATATGCTACTCTTAATACTATTAATTTATTAATAATTTCTATTAATATATACCATGAAAAGAAAATGGTATCTAATGGCCACCAGGTGCAACATAATAGATTACTAATTGTGATTTTTTTTAATCATAAATTATTATTTTTCCTGATTCAATTCATTAAATAATGCAATGACACACAAAAGATGAAAAATGCACAAAAGATATTGGAACCATTTAGCTAAATAATAATAAAAAGATATTGACAAACCACCAATATTTTATTCATGTTTTCAACATTGTTCACAAATTACTAAATGCATTAGTAACATCAAGATTGACTTTAGCTGGGAAAAAAAACCCCAAGGAATTTTAATTTGACTTTTGTTTGTTGTATTTTTTAGAACAAGAAAAGAAAAAAGAAAAGCTGAAATGTTGAATCATTGTTTTGGATCTGCTAATTACATTTCCATTTGCCATTCCAACAATCTTCATACAAATGTTGTTCATCCAAATTTGAACATTTTTTCACTAGAACCCACCACTAGACCTTCACCATTTTGAAATTTTCATTTTGCTCATCTTTCACAACATCACATTGTGTTTTTCCCATCCACATAAGAACAAGGAGAGGATCATGGGGCCTCACCAGAACAAAATCCCCACTATTGAAATCTTTAAATGGGGTGTATGCCAAAGAAGGTTTCAAATTCTTTGGCCCACAATAAGGATGCATGATTAGGTATTCTACATCATCAACTTCCATCCTAGTTGGCAATGAAGCCCTAGCATAATTAGACCTCCAATTGCCTAAATGCCAAAAACCTTCCAAAAGTGTTGAACTTTGAAAAGGTAAGATTTTGACAAATGCAATATAATATCCTCTTAATATTCAATGTACGGAGCCATCTTTATTGCATAAGTTGCGTTTTGATCAATGCCTTGCTTCCAAAATTCCACATATTTGGATAGTCCAACACTAATGAATTTTTTTTTCTCCATAAACCTCAACACATCATTGCCCCAAATTGGGCAATATGGAACATGGCTTGGGACTCCAATAGGCAACTTTGGTGATCCATCCAAATTACATTTCCACAATTTGATTGGAGGCCCATCTATCGAATTCCAAACTATATCTATGGGTGAAACTTTGTACTACATGATAGGCTAGATTGTTGAATCAACAAAAAATCTAAACAAATGCATACTAGTGTGCCCTACCAAAGTTTCAAGATCATCTTTCAAACAACCTAGAATCCAGGTTTTAAAATCTGGAATCTCTTGGATCAATTGTAGAATGAAGGGGTCATTCTTGTGAGAGCATGAAAACCTTCATCAAATCTACCAAAATATGATTGTTTTGATCTTTCAATTTTTTTAACAAATACCCAAAGCACCCATCAATATCCTCATGTGTATGATCAATTACAAAAAATTTGAAATTCACCTCCTTAAACACTTCCCTTGCAATCAACAATGAAAGAAATGCTAACAAAAATAAATTATTATTGTCCTTCACACAATTATCCATTTGAAATAACAATTTTTTTAGCAAAGGCTTGGGACCAACAACTTGATTTGGTGCCTTTAATTCACCTATGCAATGTGATTTCCCTTACAACAAACAAGCAAAAAAAATTTGTGGAGGGTGTTCAAATAAGATTTTCAACTTTGAAACTAAAGCCTTTTCCAAAGTTCAAAAAAAACACAACAATGACCCAATTGTGAAATTAGGATCATTCAACCACAACCATTAGAATATTTCACATACTTTTCATCTCCATGACCATGTATTATCATACCAGTGGGGGTAATTGGCAATTGTCCAAGCCTAAAAATCATTTTGTTCATCATTTGGAACCTTGGGAATGCAGTTTTTGCATGATCCATTTTGTCATGGGTAATACAAAGGATGGCACAGTCTCTAACCTCCAAGTATGGTATAAGCTTCTATAGAACCAAATATATTCCCATTCGTTCATTATATTTTACTTCATCACTTTGCTTTTGAATTTTTTTCCAGATATTAAGAAGTAGACACCGTACATCATGTCTACTATTTCCAATTCCTTTCATTTGATATGATATTGTGTCTGCACACAAGTTGATCAAGGATTAAACATTCAACTCCGCATGTCACATTGTAATGCATAGTTTATGTGTACCTTTGTTCCCATGGAATAAAAACTTGCAACCTCATTTGTAAAAACCTTAATACAACATGTATGTTGATATTGGCAAGCCAAGGATCTTGTACTAAGTCGTTTCAAAAATCTCAATCTCCTGGATTGTGATAAACTTTTAATACTTCTTAGAATGTCCAAACCTTATGTTCTATGATCTTCAAAAGACAAGTCCCATAACTCTTGTCTCAAAAAAAGGGTCTTTTCATGAGGAAAATAATGACAACAATTATTTGAGCAACATTGCAAAGCACTCACATTGCGAACAAACTCTTCAAATAAGAGCTTTTTGACCCTTGAAATTGAGCCTTCTAATTTGCATTTTCTTCACTTCCTCTTCTAAAAAGTATACTACTTCTTCCTAACACCAATTTGTCCCTCATCATCAATAGTTGGTATGTGAGTTTCATCGTATGATATGAAGAGTTTTTTTAGAATGAACCTATCCAAAATGGTCTAAGACAATGGCCACTTCCAAATAGTCATAATTGTTGAAACATTAATTAGGCAATACAAAATGTTAATACCAACATGATCTTCTCCAAGCTTATTATCAAGGATTACTTCCTTTGGGTCACATGCTATGACACATCCAATCACGACAAACACCCCAACATCAACCACAAGCTCACATTCAAAACCTCACCATTCCCACCTATCCTTTTTTCGAAATGAATTCACTCTCATATTTCCTTTTTCATTTTATTCATTGATTCCTCCCTTGTGAACACCTTCCTTCAAGGAACCACAAGATCCTCTCCCTCAGCTCGTTCCCATGCCATCATCAAAACTGAATGTCTTTGATTCATCTTCCAAATATGCTTCCATCCTATTGTCCACGATGTCATCATTAATGGAATCCCCCAAATGCAAGCTTAAACACATAGATAGGTCCCTACAAGAAATTCATCTTTTACATATATTGTTAAAACCCTCATGCTCAATTGCTTCATGTTGTACTAACAAAGATGTTTCCACATTTGTTGAAACATCCTTTTCACACCAAAAACAATCACTTCCAACCGAAGACCCAAAATACCTTGTTGTAGGAGTCGAGCAAAAGAGTCTCCACTACTCATAAGCCTCAAACACTAATATGACAAAAATAGCAATACAATTTTCCACTCCTTCACAACTATGGATGGGCACCAACAATGGATCCTTGCACAATCCAATCACAATCTAGACCCTTTCAACCCTCCCAGATCGTGACACTATCATTAATTTTTATTCAAACGCCCATGGTTCCACGTTTTCTACACACAATTTCATTTGTGATATGAACATTATAGTAAAACAAACTCAATTAACATTCAAAGCAAAACACCATGCCGTGTATCCCAATGAACAAATTTCAAACCCTGCCTAAAAATACTACAAATGCTTCTACGTATAGGCTAGCAAATTTTTTTGACTTTCAACCAATGTTATTGATAGAAAGATCCATATGGCAAGTGATAAACCAATTTGATTATTCATAATGTTTCCAAATTCCCAATGGCACCACACATTTTTTAATTTCCCATTAGAAAAACATCTTTGTTTTTTTAAGTTTTATACGTTCTGAAATGGGTCAAAAGACCCTAACTCTCACCTAGACTTTTCAACCTTCTCAAATACAACAAGGGCTCTTAGTGGCCGCCAAATGTATTCCCCCTTCAACAATGAGAAGGCATGTGCAAGGCATACTCAACATTCAAAAATGGGAGGAAAATTGATGGCAAAGTCACAAAGATTTCCACCTTCAACAATTGGACGAAAACACCAAGTAGCCTCCAAGTGTTTTGTGCCCACAAAACAAAAGGAAAATGCCTAGTAGTCACCAAGCCTTTTTTCACCTACCAACACAGACAAAAAGGCCTCCGGGCCTCTAGGCGTTTTCATTCATCCAAAGTGATGACACATATGGTAGCCACCGGGCATTTTCTGACCCAACAAATGGGACAAACATGCCTAACGACTGCTAGGCATTTTTCCATCTATTGAAAGGGACAAAAACCCCTAGCAGCCACCAAGTGTTTTGCACCTACCCAAAAAGATGAAATGTTTAACCATCTCCAAGCATTTTTGGACCCATAAAAAACAACAAAAATGCCTAGCAATAGCCAAATGTTTTTTTATGCACCAAAATTGACGAAAATGTTTGGTAACCACCAAGCGGTTTTCAACACATTGAAATTGACAAAGATGTTTAGTAGTTGCTAGGTTTTTTTTTATGCATTGAAATTGACGAAATTACTTAACAATCACTAGGTGTTTTGTGATGCATCGAAATCAACAAAAAGGTCTAATGGCCACCAAGTGTTTTCGGACCTACTGAAACTAACAAAAACATCTAATAGTCACTTGGCATTTCCAGTGCACCAAAATCAATGAAAAGGGCTAACAACTGCTAGGCATTTTTAAATCTACCAAAATTAATGAAAATGTCTAGCAGTTGCAAATGTTTTCGAATTGGTAAAAATCAACAAAAACGCTTAGAGGCCGCCAAAGGTTTTCGAACTAACAAAAATCAACGAAAATGCCTAACATCCACCAAGTGTTTTTGAATCAACAAAAACTAATGAAAAACTTTGTTAATGGGATTTTACAATGGTTTTATCAAAGTGATGTTTTAAAAGTGAATTGTTTTTACCCAAAGGGTTTCAAAATGAACAAAATTAGGTTTTTTCTTGTTGTAACCATTTTGATTCAGGATCTCTTTATCATTTTTCAATGTAGATCATGAATATTATTTTCAAGGAAAGGAATGGAACTGAAAAATTATAATACGCATCTCAATTCCTAAGCCTTGAATTTTTTAATTCATTTCAAATGAAACACAAATATCATCAAATTTTGAGACTCCAATTTTTGAGATTGTATTAATTGCTCAAAAGTAATCACTCAAAAGGATCATAGGCATTGCAATGGAATAGATTATTTTGAGTTTTGATGGATTATCTAGTTCCTAACCTTCACTTGCATGTCTCCTCGATTTGTGCATTAGAATTGATCCCACTCATTTCATTGTGCTGAAAACCTTAAGTTCCTATCATCAACAAATTAGGGTTTGATTGTGAGAATGTAGGAACAATAAGAAGTAAATAAATGATGAAATCAAATTTGGATAGGGTTTGCAAATGAAATGGATAGGTGGTATCCTATTCCAGCACCCTTCAAGATTTTAAACTATGGAGTAGTTGGAATTCAAATAACCAATAAGTAATTTCATATTGGTTCTATTTACAAGAAATTAATAGATGGCAACAATTATATCACGAATATTTGCTTTCTAGGCAAAACTATTTGTTATTTTGTGAATCCTATTTCTATTTCATTTTTAGGAAAAGTGTATTCGTAGATTGATGTTGTAAACACAATAAAAAGAATGCACAATAGAAGAAATTACACACTCTTCAAAAGAGATTTGCTAAACCTTAAACATTGTTGTCGTCATTTTCCTCACTATAATACAAAGCTACTATATATTTTGGCATTAAATGTCGTAACCTTAAAATAGTGTATGATGTTAAACATGTGATGTGATAAAAAAACTCTAAAAAAAAAAAAAAGGAATACATTGACTAAGGTTCTTATTCAATGCATGAAGATTTTGCTTTATTACAAAGAGAAGAAAGAATTGGAGGCCTCCACATGTGAGCTTCAATGGTGCATTCCTCTATCAGAATGTGAAAGACGTTCCATTGCAAATTATCGTTTGCAACTACCGAGCCCCCTCTGTTTGGACTTGGTTGTGTTCATCCTAATCTATTGCAAAGCTCCACATTTGTGATTTTTTCTACATCAAATGGATATAGTATCACCTTCACAACATCACGGAGAACACTGAAACCCATGTTCTCACTCCCACTTCTTTGTTGCCTATGACTACCCATTGCAAGGATTATGTCCAAAGGTTTCTCCAACCTAACTCTCGCCTCTCTCCCAACTATAATGTTGAGTGTTGAAAGCGGAGTTCCACTCCACACATAATGATGGAGGAGGTATGTATTATAGGGTTTAAGGTTCAACCTTATTTAGGTTTAGGGTTTTTTTCTTGTATAGTACAAGGTGTAAGGTTTGAGGTTTACCCTTTAAGGTTCTTTTTTGTATAGTGCAAGGTTTAGGTTTTAGGGTCTACCGTTTAGGGTTTTTTTTTCTTATATCATATGTAATTCCAAATTATGTACCTTATTGTGTAACCAATGAATGATGGAAAAATGTTATTGGATAAAAAGTTGTTTTTGTGCAACAATTATAATGCACACAACAAACTTTGAAAGGCATTAGGGCTTAAGGCATCCCACCACACAAACTCTTTCCTTTTCTTTTCATTCATTGTGTTTTGTCACATCCTATATTTTTAGCTCTTGTTCCTCCTCCCTCTTTCTTCTCTTCTTCACACATTGTCTCCCACTCGTTTATGTTTATATTTTTTTTCACATTCATTTCCTTGCTATTATTTTTCCTTCGAATTGCACACACTTTCGGATGACAATCCAGAACATAATTCAAACGACACTCCAAAACACTCAACGACAATCTAGAATGTTGTAGATTATTCGACCGTCATCACATAACACCATTTTTTTTATAGAGGTGAGTTTATTTTCTTTTCTTTCCTCTCATTTTTTTCAGCCTTCTTCATTTTCTATTTTGTGATGTGTTATAGATTTTCTTGACCTTCGATGATTTTTGTTTTGTTTGCTTAAGGATTTAGGTTTGATTAAGTTTACTTTTCCTTCATTCATTCCTCCATTCCTTAGTTCCTCTAAGATATTTGTTTTGTCTGCTTAGAAAAGGTTTGATTAGGTTTCTTTCCTGTTCATTCTTCTAGCCTCCATTCCTTCATTTTTTTTTGTATGAGAAACACACACACACACACACACACATACACATGGAAAGAAAGAAAGAGACAAAAAGAGATGGTTACAGTTTTTTTTCTATAAATGACAAAAAAAGAAAATGTGAAATAGACTAGTAAAACATCTCCTAATTCATTCTAATAGAAACGGAGAGACATATTATTGCATTGCCACAAACAATAATAAAGACCAACATTTAGCAAGATTGTGACAAAGAAAAAAAGTAGGAAAAACAATAGTTTTGAGTTCTTTTTTGAAAAGAAAGAAAGAGACATAGATTTAGTGATAGAGTCATCACAAGAAATATATAAAGATCACGATTTTGTGTAATTCAAAGAATACACTAAGGTTACATTATGCAATTTCGCAAGATTGTGAGAAAGAATGAAAGTTAGAAATAAAAGAGCACGTAATTCTTCCTTTTCTTTTCTATAGATATATATATATAAAGATATAAAAAGGCAATTTGAATGACAAAGTAGGAATAAGAGAAATAAAGAACGGCCACCAGGCATTTTTAATCATTACACCTTAGGAAGTTAGAAGATGCTTGCTGGTTGTTAAGCGTTTCACCATATTCAATTAAGAATAGTGAGGAAAATGTTTAGTGGCCATTAGGTGATTCCCTTAATGGAATCCATTGTAGCGAGACAAAGTTGTTAGGCATTTCATTCAACAAATTCCACTAGAGTGAAGGGAAATGCCTAATGGCCGCTAGGCATTTTCCCCTCACTATAGTTTATCAAGTGAGAAAAAAACCCAATAGTCGTTGCTAGCAATTTTTTTCAAAAACTTGAAAAAACTTGAGGGAAACACCTAGTGGCCACTAAATGTTTTCTTCAATTCAATCTAATGTGCTAAAACAATTGCCTAGTGACCACCATGTGTCTTCCCTCAACTCTATCCACTATAATGAAAAAAAATTCTTGGAGGCAACTTGGGAGATCAACATTAATGAAAAAATAACCTCTTTGTCTTTTTGCAAGCTTATATCTCTTTGTCTCTTTCCAAGCTTATATCAATTTGTCTTTCATAAGCTTATATTTCTTTGTCTCTTTGCAAGATTCCATCCAATGAAGCACTAAGGTGTTGATTATAAACACAATATAAGTACACGCCACTTCTAATGAAGAAAGTGGTTGGCAACTATTTCAACCTCATTCCATTATACAAGGAGGCAACACTCGGAATGTGGAACCTTACAGTCAAGGTAACATCTTGGGTTGGAAGGATGTTAAAGAAACCATAATTAAACTTGGAATTCCATTTCATAAAAAATGGAAACCAAGACTTTATGAAGAAAATGCCACTACAACGTATGAAGTATGGGCAAACGACCTCAAAAAGGTGGTCATCCTACTAGAAGACTTCATGAAACCACAAATTGTTGGATTAGTTATGAATGTAATCGAATAAATGACAAGCTTACACCTAAGATCGTTGAGAGGGGAATTTGGGTGGGTGACCTCCTGGATTGATCACCAAGCACAATTTGTGAACACTTTATTAACCTCCATCAACTAATCAAGCTTAAGAAGGAAGAATCTACTAGATAATCCCTGAGAATTTTTTACCACATTTTGACTACTATGGAGAGCTTAGGCAAAAAGATACCAATGAAAAAGCCCCACAAGGAAAAGGCGAAAGCCCAAAATAAGGAGAAAATCTTGGACAATATTGTTCTAGAAAAAGAGGACAAAGGATTTGATTCAAAAGAGTGTTGTCTTGTTGCAAAAACCATAGGAGAAAAATACAATGTTTGTTTCTTGTTTGGTATTACTCCAATGCCAAATGTGGAAATTGAAGTACACATATTCAAATGATCTTCCCCCCAATATTGTGTATAGGCCACTTTCAAATGTCCACGTGGACAAGATTTAAAAAAAGATTGTCCAATACAACAAGTATGATACAAAAGTATCCATTTTTGCAATTTCGGAAGGCCCAAAGAATCCAAATTGCATCCTTCCATGCAAGTCAAGAAGTTGGAAGGAAATAGATAATCATCATTTTTTTATTATCAAGGGCTAACACACAATTGCTACAACATTAGTAAATTTCCTCCTTCATCTCATGATATCTTGAATTAGTGATAAAGTTGAAGAAGTATGAATCAAGAATCACTTGGCGATTGCCAGGCGATTTTTAAAAATTCATTATCAAGAACATTTCACTGCCGCCAAGTGGTGTTTAAAAGTAAATTGTCAAGAATGCTTGGTGGTCATTAGATAATTCCCAACATACATTGTGGAGTCTTAGTCATTTTGGAACCTTTAGCTTTTCAAAAAAAATTGTTGTTTAGGAATCATTATTGATACTATGAAAGGTTTTGGTTTCTTAGTAGGATCTCGTGGTGGACCTCAACACAAGCCTTGAAGTTTGAGAACTTTACAACAAGTTTGAGATTGTTGATATGTGGGACAATGATTTTGTTTACATGTGCAAGGTGTCCAAGATTTTAAAT
>Ga0116228_10006503_pt1 | contig 10446 bp, 4 predicted proteins | sample S1TSphfallax_2_FD_89694 | JGI IMG/M metagenome (GOLD analysis project Ga0116228, IMG submission 89694) | Host-associated microbial communities from peat moss isolated from Minnesota, USA - S1T2_Fc - Sphagnum fallax MG | ecosystem: Host-associated > Plants > Peat moss > Unclassified | place: USA... | reverse complement strand
TGTAATGCTATTTTGTTCAAATGAAAGGCATTACAATAAATGTAATGGCCTTGATACAAGTGGGAAAACATTCTTGTAATGCCCTCCATACTAGCAGAACAGCATGTTGCATTGAGTAGCAAACACACCCAATGTTATGCATGGTAAGGTACCCTACAACTACAAGACAACAAATTCCAAAACTGTTTTAGGTGTAAGATTTTTCATTTTTTGAGGAACCTTACACCTAAGGTGCCTCTTCTCCTCCATAATTGAATTATAGCCGTCTGGTTTTAAAAGTCATAACTCTATCAATTTTTTTACCTTGGAAAAGGACCTTGAAGAGGGCAATTTTGGGGTTTCATGTCCCGCAACTTGTGCCGGGCCTCCATTTTTCAAATTATTGTAAGGGACAGATTATGGGAAACAATTATGTATTATGGAATGGTCAACCCTTGCGCATTATCCACAGGGAAAAGCCTTGTTGTTCAAGACACATTACACCCTGGGAACAAACGGTGAAGCTTAAGCTCAAAGGCATAATAATGTTTTGATAGCATGGCCTTCTTTGACATAAGGACCAAGGAGCGAATACTTGTATTAAGGTTGCCTCCTAATATATCCTTTGCAACAAATGTTTTTAAATCCCGTTTTAATTTTAACCTAAATTTATTATTTTTGTTTGGGTGGAGGTTTGGAATTATTTTGTCCTAGTGCACCCAATGTTTGGAATATAAAATAATTGTTTGCACACATGAACACTCCTTTATTGTTTCCATCATTGTTCAACAACCTTGTGTCATATTTCAACATTCGAAAAAACATTAATTTTGTTTTTGGGGGGCTTATTTCAATACCCCCCACCATCACTTCTTGTCATCCCTTAACATCCTTTCATCACCCTTGTCACCCCCACCATCACTTTTATCATCCCTTCACATTCCTTTCATCATCCCTTGTAACCTTTGATAAAAACACTCATTAAATTTACAAAGTGAAGTTGGCAAAAAACTTCTACTAAATTGAATTTTGATAAATCACTATGTGAAACCCTGGTTTTATGACTACATATTTGTAGTTATATATGCCATTAGTGACTACATTACCATGTAGTCAAATCAGACTCATTTTTACTATTTAATTATAGATGTGCTCATAATCATAATTTGATTCCATGAGTTTAAGGATTGTGATCATATCAAATTCAAGACTACATACATGATTGGACATATGATTATATAGATGGTTACACATGATGGACATGTGATTATAAATACGAAATGTTACCTCTACCTAACCTAACATAACCACCTAACTTAGTTATTTAGCCTAACTTAAATTGCCTAATGTTGACATACCTACCTAGTGGTTTTAAACAAAAATGTAATCAACTTATGGGCATCTTACCCACCCATCCATTTGTTAACCTACCCATTTTATTGTATCTTACCATACCCTATCTACATTAGCATTTTTTAACCTAGGTCATTAAACCCTAAACATGTATATAATTGTATGTATGAAGACTTGAACCTCTCACCTTTATAATGATAAACCAAATCCTAAAATAATGCAACACATATTTATAAGATGTTAAAAAAAATCAACCTATAAGTATGAACATTTATTTTTTTCACATCTTTTTACACTACTAACTATGTAAAAAAGTAAGTAATAAGTAGATAGATAGGGAAGTAGGATGTAAATAGGTGGATAAGAAAGAACTTGTAGGTTGGGAGGTGTCATTTACCACTTTAGTATTACTTACTAACCTACATATATTGACCAATGCCTAGCTTAACCTAATTATCTACTTAGTTTAATCTAACCAACTAACTTATATAGTCAAATTAATTAGCTATTTAATTTAGCTTAATTTAGTTATTTACCTATTTAACCTAGGTGAGTACATTAGGCTAGGTAGGTCTACTAAGCTAGATAGGCAATTTAAACTAGGTAGGTAAACTAACGTATTATAAACTAAGTAAATAACCTAGGTTAAGTAGGCTAGTGAGGGCTACTTTAAGTTCAATAGGTGCATTAGGTTAGATAAATACACTAAACTAGTTAGGTAAATATGTTGAGTTAAGTAGGTAGCCTAGTGTTTAGTTAACATGGTTTCACATAACATACACTACACCAAACATGGCATATATTATTACACATATTATTGTCTTTGTAGTAATATAAATCACATATTATTACATGATTATGTAGTAAAATTGGATTCATGGTTATGCCACTGGTAATAATTATGTTCATAGTAATTTTTTCCATTAATCATGTGACTTTTATTACTATCATAACTTTTATTATTACAATGGGAAAATATAATAATATAATATAAATATATCTTTATTTATGATATCTAGATACGTGTTTAAACATAATAAAGCCACATTAACAATCTAGCTACCTATTTATTAACATAACTTATGGACCTAACCTAGTTTAACCTACAAACTAAGCTACCTAAATTAGGTAGCATAACCTAAACAACTTAGGAATCTAAGATAAAAGTTTAGGTAGGTAGGCTTAAGTAGGCAGGGCCAAGTAGGATCCTATTTAATTTTTTGGTCACAAGCTTTTTTGATTACCTCATCAGAAGTGGTACTTATAATTTAATATATCAAATGCATGTATTGTGTGTAAACTAATATTTTTTCATTTATTTATATAATTTACAAAGTTGAACATGTTGACAAAGGATATGGTATAAATTTAATGAAACGAAACATTACAACATTATCCCACATCATCATTTGTTATTCATAAATGCAACACTAACCAACTCCTTAGGTACTCCATTGATTGCTAAAAATAGTTTAAGAGAGTTAGGGAAGTTGTAGGGAGTGTTGTAGGGAGCATTGCATTGCATGATGGGTTGTGGTGCAAGAGATGGTGCTACTATAAAACATGAGTGAAGAAGGATTTGCTCAAGAGAATTGTTATTCTTTCGAAGGGAGATGGAGTTGCAAATTTTGCATAGAGAAAAGGTAAGACAATATATATTTGTTTTTGTTTCTTTTTCTTGTTTGCATCCATATGTGTCTACATGTAGGTTTTTTCTTTCTGCATCTTCTCTTTATATGTGTGTGTGAACAAAAAATCCAAGAAATGGTTTGGTTTTGACATAGGTCAATGGAACTAAGATGTGCAAGAGAATCATCATTACCAATTAAGTGGCACCATGTAGTATGTGTTTAACTATTTTTTTTTGGTGTTTAAAGTTTGTGCATTTGACATGCCCTCGTCACTTTGCAAATGTTGCAATATTTCAATTCATTTTGAGCTTTTTGTGCTTGAATTGTCTAGAAAATCACAATTGATGTCAAGCAATTTATTTGATTATGTCAAAGGCATGGTGCATGTCCTCTCCTATCCTTGTTGCAAAACTTTAGTTGAACTAATTGCCTTTCCAAGTTGAACATATTTTGTGACCTAAAATCCACAATTATATTTGAAGTTCAAAAAACATTTATATTTTAACTCCGTAGGAATTTCAAAGCCATAGGAACATTGTAATGTTGTGGTGTTGTTTTTTTTAATGGCTACATTAAATAATGGAATGGGAGAATCTTGAGCATTGGTTTGAAGATATAATCATCTTGGTAACTACACATGCATTGTCTCTGTTCTGTTGGTTGCAATGCAGTATACTATGGTAAATGTTTGATTTCAACATATGTCTATGTAAAGTTCACATTCATGTGTTGTTTAGTCTAGGTTTTGCAAAATTTCAATTGACTAAGGTGAATTGCTTGTAATGCAAGTTGTTGTGAATGTGCAAGCAACCAGTGGAAAGTCTTTTGCAAAACTTTAAACATGATTTTTTGCTTCATCCTTTGGGGTGAAAATTGTTTTTATTTAGTTCACCGATGTTAATCTACTTGCTAGACAATTGGGACATTGTGTTTGATCTTGAATACCATAATGATATAACAATCAATGGAACAAAAAAATATGTTTAATAAACTTATAAAGCTTGTAGGATATGAATAATAATATATAATAGGTTTGTCAAAGATTGATCCATCACTTGATATATGGATTTTTTAATGCTAATTGAGTAGCTTAGGGATGTGCAACATGAAGTGGGTAAGAATGTGTGAAAATAATGTGCTTTCAAACATTGTAGGTAGAATTGGAATATATCTCCTATGGCCCACATAGGCATGTCTAATATTTGATACTACCTCTCTAGTATAAGCTTATCAACTTGGGCTTTTGAGGGATTTAAAAACATGGGACAAATCATGTTGTCTTGAATTATTTGGTAACAAAGACTCGGAAGCTTCACAAACTATCACTAGCCTAGACATATTATTTGTTTTTCGTTCTAGCCTTGGACTCCTCAATAGTTTGTTGCCTCCAACTCTTATTGAAGTAAGGTGACCCACATCCCATCTTCTTGAAACAAGCCACTCCTAACTTGAATAACTCCTAACGTGGTTCTCAATGATTCATCTATAGTTGTAGAAGCACCATTTCCAAGCACCCCATCAAAATTAGGGTCAAACAAAGCTTTTCCATATAGATATTCATTATCATATCCCAAATGAACTAGCAAAAGTTTAAACTTTACTCCTTTTAATAAGACACTTAGGGAGTGGGCACACTTGTGCAATAGAAGCCCACTTTTGATAAATGCCTTGGAGAGTGGTTTGTTTCAAGAGAAGAAAATCTCATGGATGTTGAATGAAATGATTAGATGTTATAAAGGCCTTTTTGTCACTCAAAGCAAATGACAATTTGAAACAAAAGTTTGCCCTTGGCCATCACATTGTTAACCCAAATGCAGCCATCTAAGAGTTCAACAAACCTACACAAAATTCATTAGCTTGTCTTCAAGTCAACATTTGAAGTTGTGTTGGTATGACTGGATTACAATTGAACAACATGGAGTCAATAGGAGGAACAAATATTAATTAGAAACACACATATTAGCCACTACATAGGTCAAGGGGCAATTGTAATTTTTGTTCAATTTTTAAGAACAATCTATGCAATAGAACTTTGAGAGACATAAATATTGCTTAAATAAAAGTACTTTCATTTGAAAAAGAAATGGCTTTCTAGTGAACTATTAGTTATCTATTCCAAAATACCATCAACAAACTCCTTAATTCATAGAATACTACCAAATGTGAAAGGCTAAATCACCCAAAGGTGTCCAATTACAAACACATGACAATTGATAGGGCTTATAAATACAAGCTTGTAATGCAACATCATTTTCAACCTTAATAGAATTGAGATTTGAACTAATAAAGTTATAGAGTTTTCAAATCATGACTTACATGATCAAAAAACCATGTGAAAAACTCCTCCCACCATAGTTCCAAGATCATGCTTTTGCACAATGCACAACCCAAGACTTATGCCACCACAAAGTTATGACATTGAGGGGTACGTTAACATGTGTAAAAGGATTGAACATGTCTTGCAACTTGTTTTCAATGATTCCAATGCATGTATCTTGCACCTCAAATTCAACTTTAATTCATTTGGACACATGAACTTGAAAAGGATTTTCTTTAGGCTTCTTAGTTTAAGAGTTATTTTTTATGACCCAAACCCTAAAAGCACATCGATACACCTCAAGTGATATCCTTGTTAGCTTTAATTTTGAAGTAGGCACCTAATTTCTATCACAATAACTACTATTGATGACCCAAACCTTAGAATCACATCATCCATCTCAAGTGATATCTCCTTGTTAGCTTCAACTTTGAAGTAGACACTTGGCCAACTTGACCAATTACATAACTTATAAAAGGTAGCAAATTGCTTGGAAGGTTGTGAAGGCAAAACTAACGATTGTACATTGACTTTTTTGGCTCAAAACTTATACCAAAAGTCATAACACAAATATCTTTTCATTCACACTTGCATGTTAGGTGCATCACATTTTAATATATAAGATCCTACATAAAATGTACTACACTAATTGTGGTTGTGGTTGTAGTATTAACAAAACACCAAGAGAAGTTTTCCTCATGTATGAAGTTTCATTTCAAAGATAGAAACAAACTTGATTTCATGGCCCATGTTGGCAAGAAATTTTGATTTTGCATGGTTGGCCTCCTAAATAACAAGTGCAAAGGTCCTAAAGCTGTAAAATGTATCACTATTGGTGAAAGATTGAGGATTGCTAATAACACCGCAAGTCACCATGGTCCCCCAATAATGAAAGAAAAATGTCCTCTCCACCATTTTTGTAATGCATTCGGCAATAGAAATCAAAGTTTCAAACACTAAAGAACAACAAAACATAATAATAATGTACTAAAACAATTGCCACACATTATCAAAGGTTCACAAGAAGAAATTTTGGGTTTTTCCACTACCACCCATTGTAATTACTTGTCCAATTTGACCACTATTTGACTTAGTATCATTGTGCACAAATAGCAAATGAAATTGTTTACTAATTATTTGTGCATGATTTCTATAGTGAAAACAATGATTGCCTTGTTCATTAGCATTGGATTTTATCCTCCATGTTGAATTTTATAATAATGAAAAAAATTGACATGGAAAATATCTCAACCCTAGACTCTTTGCAAGAGTTGTAATATTGTTTAATCAACATTTCAACTATTAACATCTAAAATAAATTGAATCAAAGTTTGATAACAAGTGGAAAATTATATTCATAAGCTAGACCTTGCACTTACACAAGAATTCACCTTATTTTACTTTCAAATAATTTTAAATTGTTAATGTGGAAATTAAGGTAGCATTTAACTTTATTTACACATTACACTATAATGAATAGTGATTGTTTTGACATATCTTCAATTATCAACATGGTACATTGGTTGAATTGTACATTTGTGTCATATTGAAACCATTGCTTATGGGTTGCATTTTACACTTATCATAATTTAATGAAAACACATGCAATAATTTGTAAAGATGTCACATCTTTTGAACTTTCAACATTTGCACATGAGTTGAATCATTCATTTTGAATGTCTTAAATCCATTACTATCTAATTCATTTTGCATTCACCATAATTTTTAAAAATGAATGTTTAAAAACTTGTTATGTTTCACATTCATATTTGAATTAAAGATTAAGTCAAATGTTCATATATACAAAATCTAGGGTCCATGTAGACCTTTATATTTTAAAAAATTAATTTTCAAACTTGTACATTTACATACATTTAAAATTATGTTTTTTCTCTAGTTTGTTCATCATTGGACAAGTTTTTTATTACAAATGTTCATGATGTCACAATAACAAAACATGAAAAAAAATTCCTTAAATTATTTTCCATTTTATTTCTTTTGATGTATTAGAAATATAAATCTTAGTTAAATTGTGTTTTAAAAAAGTTGTTTGGGTATATATATATATTTATTGTTCCATGATTTAACCTTTTTTTAGGCTTGTTTTGTTAGAAATTTATGTCTAAGTATTTAGAGATTTAAAAAATAATAATTCAATAAAATAATAAAAATAACGACATCAAAAAATTATTATTATTATTATTTTCAATTTTGTGGCATTGTTCAAATGACGATCATTGATAAAAAGATTTAATTATGTTTTGGCTATAAACAATATATGGAGATTTTAGTTTGTTAAAATCCTTCTATATTTTGGTTACAAGTCTTAAAACCTATTATAAAATTTTAACTTATATATATAAGTTTAAAGTAAGTTTGATGTTGGAACTATTTATGGTTTTAACATTGAAAGTATTAATCAATATTCATTATGAATAATCTTTTTGTTCTTTCAAATTTTTGATTTCAAAGTTTTAACAAAAGTTCATTGAACTTGCATTATTTCTATAGGGGGTCATTAAGTGTTGGAGTTCTAAACCATGTGCATCAAACAAAATAATTTTTGAAGTGTATTATATGATTGTTTAACCTATTTTTTTCACCCTATTATCTTCTAATTTTTAAAAATACACATATTTAAACCAACATATATTAATTATACGTTTTAATTATTAATTATTTAATGATTATAGTCATTATAAATATATTTCTGAATAAATCTAGTACTTTTTACCCAATAACCAATATATAACATATATTTTTACTTGCATATATGTATTAAAGGAATGACCCCCCCTTGAAAAATTTCCTTGAAATTTCATTATTCTCTAAATTTTCCCCAAAAATAACCACCAACTTGCAAAAATTTGCCACCGAAGATAAAACAAAAAATATTGTTGACTAAAGGGGGTTGGAGGGGCGGGGACATTATCCAACTATTTACTTCCAAAATATCACCAAATTATGTTTCTTTTATTTTTACAAAGGTAAATTGCACATTACAAAATATACACATAACATTTGTACATTAACATTACCAACCTCCATGCCTTGAGCTTCATCTTCACCGTGGTTGTTTTTTTTAGTGATCAAGAGGGCCATCTTCCTCTCTTTCTCTCCCAATCCCAATTAACCATCTAGATGCTTTTGAAATAGTATTGCTAACTTGGGATGTCAGAGATGGCAATGGCCCACCTTGGACTTTAAATCAACCAAAAAATCATGAGCAAAATAGGAGCAACAAATTGATGAAGAAGATTAGCTATCTTCTTGTTGCTTAGGATGATCATTGGAAGGTTCAAAAGTTGATACTAGTTGTATCAATGCATGAAACATCTTTGAGAGATGTTAAATTCATGTTAGGTTTTTCTTGCACAACATGATTAAACCGAAGAATTGAAGTCAAAAGTTGTCTATAGAGCACTAATATATAGGAACCCCTCATTAATTTCCTCTTCCTACATTAGGAATGCATACAACCTACAACTATTCTTAAGGATCTCATAGGCAATTTTTCTTGTTTTTCTTTTGTTGCTTTGTCTTGGTTTGTTATTTGTTCTTCTTTTTCTACTTTTTTGCCTTTTTTTCTTCTTCCCTATCTTCTTTCCTTCCTTCTCTAATTGCTATTTATAATGACAAAAAAATCTCAAAAAAAAAAACAAGGTGGGCTTTTTTGGTGTTTAAAGTGGGACAACAACAACAATCATTTTTTATTTTTTATTTTTTTTGTCAATTTCATCAATTGTGTGAGCTCATGCGTGAGTATGAACATTGATTATAAATAAATAAATATATTTGGACATTTTGTGTGGGAATGGCACTATGACAATTGGAAGGGGAAATTTTCCCCCAAAACACTGTCACTCCTTTGTTTTAGAGGCAAAGAAAAATAAAAAAATAGCTACCATTGTTTATGTTTTTATTTATTTTTAAATTCCATGAATGTTCAAACATTACAACTTTATATAAAAAACCATAAGTTTGTTCCTCAAACATTATAACTTTACATAAAAAAATCATAAGTTTGTTCCTCAAACATTATAACTTTGTTGGCAAACCTTTTTTTTAATAAGAGTTTTCAACTTGATGTCATTTCCCACTTTTCAATGCATGCATTTTCCTATTCCTACTTTCCTTTCCTTGATTTTTCGTCCATGTAATTGTTTTATGCAAATTAACTTGAACTTCTTTCAAAGTCACCAAAGTCAAACCCATAGAAACTTGATCATCATTTGTTCCATATTGACACACCTTAAACATCACATGCCCAAAACAAATACCTTCATAATCCCACAATAACTTCAAAGATTCACAATCAATAATAGGTCATAATGTTATAGCCATAGATGCCAAGTTGTTGCCTTCATCTTCCACAAAAGCAATCACACAATGGATTAGTCCAAAAATTTCCAACAATGTTTGGAGTTGCTAGTTGTTTCATACACTTCAAACAATCCCACAATAACATGCCTAGGGGTCTAGCTTTCATCCAAATAATTAATGACCAATGCAAATATGTCTACACCACCTTTATACATCTAGAGATTAATGTTAACAAAAATTGTGGTTGTAGTTTCAAGCTTAGGTAACACATGCAAGTCCATGGTCTTTTGGACCATTTTAGGTAACAAAATTTCCACAAAAATTAAATGAGATGGAAAAACAAAGTGAGGACATTGACAAAAGATTAACTTACATAAATAGATGTTTTCACATGTGGAAAGAGGCCTATACCCTTTGCAAATATGAAGCACAAAGTCTTCAAGAAACCTTTGTTGTGGTTCATTACCATGTTTGTAAAGATTGGTCGAGCCAGAAAATGCAATGATTATTGACCCAAATGGCCTAACCCATTTCTTCCTTAACTATTGACTATGATTTTGAATCAACATGCACAACCATAGATTTCTTAATTAGTATCAATTTTCTTCTACAACCAAATGAAAATGTGTAGAATCAACATGAATTTTCATAAAAGTAACAAATGTTTGTTTTACTATATTTAATGAGCCCCTTGCAAAAAGTATAATTTTGGTTTAAAATGTTATTAATTACTTGGTGAAACATGCAAATGATACATCTCAACATTTGTGGGTTCACAAGATCAACAAACATGTTGTCATTGACAACAAAGAACCCCCCTTCATTTTTCCACTTCTTAATTTG
>Ga0116228_10006502_pt1 | contig 10447 bp, 7 predicted proteins | sample S1TSphfallax_2_FD_89694 | JGI IMG/M metagenome (GOLD analysis project Ga0116228, IMG submission 89694) | Host-associated microbial communities from peat moss isolated from Minnesota, USA - S1T2_Fc - Sphagnum fallax MG | ecosystem: Host-associated > Plants > Peat moss > Unclassified | place: USA... | reverse complement strand
GCGAGGTGTTTTGGGCCTTGCTGTCGAACTCTAAACATTCGGGAGTCCCGGAGGACTCCAAATCCTCACTTTTTCCAAGTGTTGGGCTTCACCCCCACACTTGGCCAAAGTGGGGTTGCGACATGTAGGGCAAGATTTGGGTGATATAGGTTACATAGTTTGTTATACAAGGGATACATATGAAAGTTATATGTATGGCTATGTATGGCTATATTGAGGCTATGTAAGTTAAACCTAGGCTATTTCTATGTTATGTAGGCTATACCTCTAGGTTACATAAAGTGTAATCATGTTATATAAGGTTGTATTTGGGTTATACAGGGTGATACATAAGTTGTGACATAGTGTTATAAATAGAATATGTAAAATTAAACCTAGGTTATACAAGCTATATTTAGGTTATGTACATTGTTTAGGCTATACTTACATTATGCCTAATATACCAAGGTGATGATAACCTAGGTAGTATGCTTATTGGTAAAATACAGTACCTAGGTTATGTAAGCAATGTTAGTTATATATATCGAAATGATTATTAGTCATGTAGATAATCATAGCCATTTAGTCATTTTGATGATTATAGTCAAATCAATGGTAGTGACTAGACTTGTTCTTATAGGATTACATGACTAAATTTGAACCTAGTTGCAAAATGTCCTAGGCATAAAAACCACTTTTTCTAGTAACATTGGGATTATGTTGTAAATTTATTGTAAACCTTTCTTTACCAACTCCTTGCTCTTGATTGTTTATTAGTTTGAATCCCTATTTTGGCTGAGTTCCATATGCATTTTGTAGTGAAATTATGTTGGTTATGAAGTGTTTGTAAGTTCTTATAGAAAGAAATGCATGCGCATTTGGTCAATCCTTGTGCCTTGGAAATTTCAAATCCCTTTCCTAGTTATACTTTAATTTCTAGATGTCTTTGTTTAAACCAATACCACCATGAGATCCCAAGGATCCCATCCTTGAATGGTGTAAGTTGAATCTGTGTCAATTTAGCAACCTTGATTTTTAACTATTGTAATATAATTGACAATCCATAATCTTACATGCCCAAAATCCATTATACAACTTCTATTTCCTTGCCTTTTGATAAAACTCATGGTTTCCTAGATTTAGTTTTACCATTCAAGTGGTCTAATAGTGATGTTGTGGGTATGTTCTAGTAGTAGCTTGCCTTCTTTAATGACGTAACTCTTATCTCCATTGCATCCATAATGTCCTTTAGATATTCAGTTCTCCAACCACCTTTTGTAATTATGGTTGTGCCTTTAATTGTTCTTGTTAACTTTTGGTGTTGATGTGTTTTAAGTTGAAGTAAAATGTTCCAATTGTCCATTTAACACGGTACTCCTCCTTCTATGCGGCACATGCATCATCATGGTTAATTTGATCCTCTTGACCTTAACCTCCACCAAACCGGGGACTTTCATTCAAGACCAACAAGTGGTATCCCTTCTAAATTGAGACTAGGACCACAAAAATTTAATTAGTGTAGGTCACCTCTTTAATTATAGTTTTGCTACATTCAACGTCTTCTTCTACTTTCACTTCTTGAAGTGCAATTATATTACATTTAGCCTTTTCCTCTCCTTTCACCTTTAGTTGTTCACTAGTACTTTTAGTACATTCAACCTACTTTTAATACAATATTGATTTTAGCCATATGGCTCTAGGAACTAGAAGCTCAAAAATAATAATGTAATTCATGTTCAATATATTTTTAAATTTTGGACATGCTTCCTCTTCGGTGAAAAAAAGAAGAGAATGTTGTTGTATTGAAACACTTTTCCACTAAATTTGTGTTTCTAAATTTTTGGTGGGAAATGTGAGCAATGGAATGTTAATAGAGTTCTTTGTTGATCATATTTTGCTTTGCCACCAAAAACTTTTCATCCCATAATGAATTACAATGATTTGCAAATCTACTTTAAATCACTCATTTAATTGAACACTTAATAATGCCAACTCCACAAAAATCTTGAAATTTTTCACACCTTCCACCTTTATGAGTGTGTCCACATTTATATAATGAACACCTTAAACCTTAAATAAACTTAAATCACTTATTTCCGAAACATTTACTCTCCCATCCTTGTGAGCTTTATTTTATTCAACCACATAACAATTTGGAGATTTCCCACAACCTCTCCCTTTATTAAAGGCACCCACATTTGTATAATGAACACATTAAACCCTGAACCAACATTAAAACCACCTATTTCCAAACACTTATCCTCCCATTTTTATGGGTCCTAATTTATTCATTTGCACACCTAAGAACATGATTAATTACTTCTGACCCCATCACTAAGAACCCAGCTTTCTAAAGAGGTCATCATTTGTTGAAAATGGGATTAGGTTATGCCCATGATTAAACATGTATTCTATATCTTGATCAAATGATTGATAAAGGTAAATCACATTCCTTGTCCATAGTGTGTTCGGTATTAAGTTGAAGGTTGAATGGTTACAAGTGGGTATATTTTTGGTCATAGGCTCACCCTTGCTCCATTAACATGTTTGGTCATGAGTGAGTGTTTGGTGATAGGAGTCTCTACCCTAAATTTGACTATTTCTCAAAGAGAGAGAAAATATGCAACAGAATATTTCCTTTTCACGTTTCTGCAAAATTTTGGAACAAAAAATTATGGCTTGTGATCAGAGGTTGGGAGCCTGGGTTAAACCTGAATTGGGGAGAGTTGGGCAAAATTACTCAACAACCTTAGATTCACCTGGGTTACTTACGACGTTTACGGAAACCGCGTTCACACTTCGAACAAGACCTGCTTCGGTTTGCTTCGCTTCTGGGCGGCACAGCCGGTGCAGTGCGTGCTCTTGTGGCAGGGCGTGCTCTTGCGGAAGTATATTATGAGTCCAATAGTTTATGAGATTCTGCTCTGCCTTTAGCAAAGCCGGACGCAGTATCTCCGACTCCCATTTTTCCTCTTCTTTTGCAGGAAAATTAGTGTGTGGTCCGCTTTCAGTCATTTGGTTCAGTATTGTGCAATGGACGTGCAGTTTTTGGCTTGGATTTTGGTGTCTCCGAATCATGGCGTCTAACTGGGACACTGAGCACGGACCGGACGCGATTGCAACCTCCGGTGCGTCCGTCTGCGAGATTTTGCATGCTGAGCCGGTTGATTGCAGTACGCCGCTGTTAATCTGTTCCCGACGCATTCGAGCCTGCCAACCGTGGTGAGACTTTCCTCAATGCTGCGTTTAATATTCGTTACAAAATGTAGCGTTGATTGAATCGGCGCTCTCGTTGATCATCGTAGCGTCCTTGATATCAGAAATTTGAGCATCCTCAACTCTTTAATTGCTTTGAATTTCGTTAGTTAAATCGGAGCCGTGGTTGATCATTGCAGAGTTCTTCACATCAGAACGCTAATGCGAATTGTGAACTCCCTAATGTCTCGATTTTTGCCACTATTCGTTAGTTGCAGTGTTCGTTCGGAGTCGTGACCGACAATTGCAGCGTTCTTGACATCAGAATCCACATTGTAAACTCCCTAGGTTTGTTGCGAATTGTCCATTATTCCTTCGTGGCAGCGTTGAGAAATTGGATCCGTGGCTGATAATTGCCGAGTTCTTGACATCAGTAAGCGAATTCTGTGATTTCCTGAATTGTAATTTATGCGATTCCATGATTTGCGGGCACTTCTAGAAGCTTGATTATCTTGAAACCGAAGACGTTTCTCAAATCATTTGCCGCAGTCTTCGATTTCGTCGCATTCTTTCAAGAACCTGGATCAGCATTATATCGGCAGAGGCGAGCAAAACTGCTTATCACAAAGTTAGACGGTCTGATACCGTCCTTGGAGTGCGCTCTATGGCAGACATTTTCATTTTCCAGCTATCAAATGCTAGGAAGTAAAACCTACACCAATGGAGTTTTGAATGTCCGAATTGAGGGAAATTCAGACCATAACTTATTAAGTGCTGGTCCAATCATCGCGAGATCGGTGAAATAAGGTTACTAAGGGTATTTTGTTGTCAAGTATTCTGAACGTGGCAGAGCAGATCGCGTGTTTGTTTTTTTTTTTGGTGGAATCACGACACGTCGAAACGTTGTTGCCAAAAGTCGTCAGAATGACACCCGAAGTTCATGTTTTCTGTCAAGGAAGTTCTTGTTCGTTGATGAGCGCCGTGCCTGTTGTTGAAGACCAATAGATCTGTGAGAACACGAAGTTCGTAGTTCAAAGTGATGAGAACTGCTGCAATTACACAGGTACAACGAAGACGTCTGGACATCCGTGATGAGCTTCCTGGACGGTAAATCGCTGATGCGACTTGCGTTAGCCAACCATCAATTTCACGCGATGGTCATGGAAGAAAGCCTTTGGAAAGCATTGTGCGTACGGGAGCTTGGCCTTCCCTTGGGGGTGAAATGTCAGTCTGACTTCAGCTGGCGGAATCTATACGGCGCAGCAACTGGTATGAAGTCTGTACACATGTTTCAACGAAAAATATATTCATTATCAGATTTTTGCTTTGCATTCACTCCGCGAGTGCACTTCGAGTCGATATGGTTACCGTTAGCTACTCCAGTTGCTTCTTCCCGCTTCTTGTACTTAGATCCATCCCAATCACGCAGCAGAAGCTAATAGCTATCATGAATCCACTTGATTTCTGCTTGCAATTTTCAGATGGCAGCCATTCATTCACGAATTCGCACCAACGTGAAAAACATATCGGTGAGTCGATTTGCATATTCCATTAACTGGTGATGAAGCATCTCTAATATTCCTGTATCTGACTGCACAGGAGAACTGAAGTAGATGTCTTTCTTGAGACGACACTTTGGTGTACAATAAGCTTTCTACCGGAGTTGCAGGCACATGCACATCTGAAAAAACATTTAGTGCTGCAGATGTTTTTGTTGATAATTTAAAACCACTTAGAAGATGTAAATCCTTACAGTTTCAGTTGGCCTTGTGCATGTCTGATTGCTCATCACTGATGTGTGGTGCAGACTGGATGCGGATAGGAGCATTCTGCCTGGATTCTGGAGAAGCTGTAGCAAGTGCCCAGCTGTCTGAGTTGAAGTCCTTTTGTGAGGATGGAGAAGTTGGATCCTCCAGCTCTATGGCAAAGTTCCACGTTGTTCACAACGTCAAAAAAGGGATATGGATAGCAGGTGACCATTTGTACTGTACTTATGTGTGGTTGAAATGGTCCCAGGAGTTGAAGAGCTTTGACTCCATAAAGTCAAGCATTCTAACAGCAGACTTTACTACTATATTAGAAGAAATTAACATTAATGAACATTTCACAATTTAGGAGAGAAGGAGTCAGTGGTGGAATTGAAGTACATCCTGTTCTGTTGAAGAGGACATCAATGTTGCATGAGGGAAGGAAGGACGAGGTCATATATGCTTATGTAAGCAGTGAATGGGTCAAACTGTTGCAACATTTCTTCATCCATTTGGCCATAATCTTGAAAACTGTTCCTGATCCATCTCCAGATCTGCACTTAGTGCGCTGCCCTGTTTGCAACTTAGCAACATGTGAAGGTAAAGACCCAGGTTCTTGAGATCATCAGTTTTAATGTGCTTCACATCACAAAAATCTGGTCCATTCATCCATGTAATTTACCTGAGATCTGTAAGAGGTATATGTAAGGTGGACACATTAGTTACTTGCTACAGAATACGGCAATGGCAAGCTTCCCTGTTCCTCAAAACTGCTCTGCTTGCATTAACACAGGGACTATGCAAATGCTTGAAGTTCGCCACTGGCAACTATTTCTACATAAGGAGTACACAGCACAGGAGTGGCAGTTTGAACCTGCATGCTCTCATAGTATCTCCCACCACTGCAGTGAAGCAGGTGCTGGTGTCTTTGATGTCGGGCATTTCAGGAGCAAAGAAACTCAAGGTATTAACACACCTCAAATCGTTTGCTTCCATTGTTAGCAAGAGGAATTTGGAGGTCCTGGATTGACTGTTATTACTAGTGGGTTCTTTGCCAAACCTGTAAGCTGACAGTTAGTCCATACCCTATTTGTTCTCTCAATTCAATGCTCAGAATACCTGTGCAAGTTCCCTCCTCAGAATTATGGCTTGAGTTGGTACATATTTACAGGTATGGTGATTCCAGACAATGGTCACTGTCACTGCAAGCACCTTGTTTAGGTCTCATCCATGTACTGCTGTCTTTTTTAATGTTCAGACATACTGGATCTGAAAACCTGGGTTGCTCCAGTGGGTAATTGGCAACCAATGGGCACTGCATCACATTATGCAGCTGCTGCAAGCACCAACCTCCTGCAAAATGACGGTAGATAATTATCCTCCACCAAAGGTCCCATTAAAGAAACCCAATGGCAATTAGACTCTTCTTGTCTTTTCTTTAAATCTGCTCACAAGGTGAGAGCAGGGTCCTATGTTATGTTTGTAAGTTTTTCATGTTCAGGATTGATGCATATAAGTCAATTCTCAATCAAGTAGTTAGATATATACATGAGTCTTCATAGAAAAAGTCTGATGCAAAACACAACTGCCCACACATGGGTGTTGATTGAACAGGCCTATATGTGAAATTCCAAGTCATGAGAGCGGGACATGAAGGTCCTGTGGTGGGGATTCAAGTCTCCCAGCAGCTCATCTGAATTTTGGAGCTTCATGTGAGATTCACATTCCGTTTTGTTAAGAGCATCAGCACAAGAGAGTCGAAAATTACTAGGTCAAAGGGTGTTGGCAAAGCATCTGCAGTTGTCCAAGTGATCTTGATCCAATTGCCAGGCTCTAGAATTTGTTGTACTCAAAAGAACGATTTCTGAGTCTCACATTCAGACAGTGAGAACCGCATAGTGTCAGGGTAGCAGATTAGTACCATTTCTTCACAGCAATGTCCAGGCAGAAGATATCCAAAGTAGTACAACCAAACACTAACTGATCTTTACCCCCGTTCAAGGCAATGCCTTGGATGTAAGTCAGTCCATTGGACAGCACCGAAGTAACACGCTTCTCTCTGCAATGGGGACAGAGCTCAGTCATGTGCTGCAACTGAGGTACGAAGCTCGAATGCCCCGTGCGGAGCGCATATCCAACGCCAACACAACCCTGCTTGTATGAAGTAGCCCTAACAGGGAACTGGCCTGATTTGAACCTAGCTGAATCACGTGTTCATTCGCATGTTCAGTCAAGTATATGTTTCTTCACAGTATGCGATGTTGTGTACGCCGTTGTAGCACATTTCAGAAGGGGTTTTGTTTTCGTTCTTGTCCTTTCTCAGATCAGCAAATCCAAACTGTACGAGAAAATAGGTAGTCGTACACTCCTATAGAGCTAGGGTTCAGGGTTCCTCAGTCCTTACGTACGAAATAAGCTTGAGTGCGTCTTAAGGCAGAGACGGTTCCTGAGTTACTGAATCTTGGGCATTGAGCGCACTAGAACTAGTTCTCTCCCCTTTTGCTCCCTTGCCATGTGATCCACTTCGCCATAAAGGAGCAGATGAATTAGTGCACGGTAAAGCCCCAGGCAGGGCCCATATGAGGCAGAGCCAAGCCCAGGCACGAATCAGTGTTTTTTTCCAATTTCCTCATGGAGACAGGGTGGCAAGCATCACTAGAAGCATCCCTAAGCAGATTTCAACTTAACTGACGAAATTATTTGAAGGTGCTCTTAAAACTGTATAGTCAGTTGACACAAAACAGTTTTCTGTACATTTAGGCGAATTTTTAAAAGAAAAGCGAATTTATGACAGAATATTCTGGTTTCAGAAACTTGTGTCGCCTTTGGTGATTTTTTGTCAAAAGGAAAAGACTTGCTTGAATCCATTGCCTCAGAGAACCAGAAACTTGCCTTGATTTGGGAGTTGAAAAATTCTAATACCGGCCAAGTCGATGATGGGTATTTTGTGGAGGCTTTAGCGTAGAATGCCCCATCATTGATTGGTGACTGGTGACCAAATGATGATTTAGTCAATTAAGACATTGGTGTTATTTTTGTTCTTTGTTCATGTTCGTTCAACAGGTTGGCCATGATCGAATGTTCAGCTATAACTCTCGTGTTTGAAAAAATTAGGGCTGCAAACCATGTTTGGGAGGTTAAGTGTTTGGGAATAAGGGTGGGACAATCAACAATGAGGGCAGCATTTCAAAGATCACCCATTTGTGATTGTTTTTGTGCAATTTTTTGCTTGGTATTGGTGTCCACTACCCCAACATTAAACAACAATGAGTTGATTGTAAATATGAGGTTTTGAGCATATAAAATTATAAACAAGTGCTTGAAATTAGCCTTTTTGTGTATTATCAAAAAATACAAGAATACAAAATTTGACCCCCTTCTGCACATAAAAACAAGTCACCTATCCAATTTGGACTAAACAACAAAACAACAAACAATTCAATTGAAACATTAAGACACAACTTTGAATACCATTGAAACAAGAACCAAGAAAATTCATTAGACATTTTCCCACCACAATTCATACCAATGAATTTTTTTCACCAAAAACATCATGGCAATAAGGCAACAACAAGTTCTCATAAAGCTTGATAGTCCTAAAGTAAGAGCTTATAATTTTCTTAAGCATGTCACATTTAGCAAGAAAAGAAGTTTTAATCTTTCTTAAAGTGATTACAAGTTTGAAGTTATGATAAAAAATAATTAAAAGTAGATTTGGTTACAATTAGGGTCAAGAAAGAAGTAGAAGACATAATTCTTATTGCAATTGACATCAAAGAGGAAGTAGAAGTACTTCATCTTACATTTAAAATCAAATAGAAAAAAAAAGAGTTTAAGGTAAGAATAATGTAAAAGAAGGTAGATTTGAGTGGCATACCAAAGCTATTGCAAGAATACATGATAAAATATTCAAATTACCTTTGTTCTCATTGAGTTCTTTAATTAATTGTCCTACAAATGTCATCACATTTTAGAAGTAACATATGTCACCAATCTTCCTATCTTCCATCATGATGCACTTTGGAGATTAGGATTAGGAGGAATAAGGTTTAAATGACTTTGCTAATGCAAAAGAAGGCATTACAACACGTACCACAATGTACTAGGGGTGGACTATTGGCAGATTGCCTTACAACATCTCTTAATGTACAAAAAAAAAAGATTAAATAAAGTTTCAAGTCAAGGTTGTGAAGACTAAAAGTATCAATGACCCCAACCTACCACCCTAACAACACAAGAAGAACAACAACCCCATCTTGCTACAACAACACATAATTTAATGAGAACAAATAACGTGCCTATAATGTATTTAAATGAAGCAAATGGATAGTTCGACAACTAAAAGTTGTCATGGATGTAGTTAAAATGGGACACACATCTTTGGAGAAAGCTGATACGAGTTGGAATATCCTTTTAACTTCATTCTTAAATCATCTCAATGCCAAAATCAAAAATAAAAATGTGAGTCCCCATGGTGTGTTAATAGAATAAGAGGATGGAGCAATAGTCGTTTAAGTTTTGAACATGCAAAAGGCTAGTTTATTTATACTTTTCAACAATTTAAACTAAAGATAATTGAAGTTGCACACAAATTAAATTCACACAATTTTGAAATGGTATTTCGAAAGGTATCTGATAATATTAGTTCAAAAAATGTCATCCAAAAATAACATATATTTGTAAAAGTGTGAAAAGATTTTAAGATGCATTTATCTAAACTAAAAAAACAATTCAAATGAGCACTAAAAAGGAGGATACAGCTAGGTTCAATTGAGCATGGTTTATTGTTATATTTAGGATTGTTGGTGAATGATTTCACGACAATTTCAAAGCAAGCCCAGCTTTTAGGATATAAAGGTTTTGGGTTTCACCTAGGAATCACAATTAAATAGCAATTTTTTTTAACACAACAACAAAGAAAAAAATACAACTTATTATGAATGTTTTAACAAGCTTGCAATCTTTTACTCAACAATAGTAAGTGACGAAGAGAGAGGTTTGTAATGGGTTTTAATGGCATTGGTGATAACACTAAGAAGAAGATAAAAGATCAAAGAAAAAAGATAAAGAAGATAGAAAGAAAGGACAAAAGGAAAAACATAGAGGGAAAGAAAGAGAGAAAACAAACACAAGGAAAAAAGAAATATAGAGAGAGGACACAAAGGAATGAAACAAAAGGGAAAGAGAAGGATAGAAAAGAGAAGGATAGAGTGAAGATAAAAAAGACAAACACAAGAAAGAAAAGACATAGAGAGAAAGAAGAAAAAGGTTCTATGCTTGCTTGTGTGGACCTCCTAGCCTGTAGTTACGTAGTGATGGTGACACAAGGAGAAAAACGCAAATGAAAAAGAAAAAAAACAAGTTGGGCCCAACTCAATTTGGCTTTATTACAAAAAATTTCAAATTTGAACAACAATAAAAAATAATTCAAACTTACTTAAGTTATTATCCTCCTCTTGATAGGATGAATGTTGTCCTTGCATAAGATTTTAACTCTTTGTTCATACACTGTAAAATGCATAGAG
>Ga0116228_10006501_pt1 | contig 10448 bp, 10 predicted proteins | sample S1TSphfallax_2_FD_89694 | JGI IMG/M metagenome (GOLD analysis project Ga0116228, IMG submission 89694) | Host-associated microbial communities from peat moss isolated from Minnesota, USA - S1T2_Fc - Sphagnum fallax MG | ecosystem: Host-associated > Plants > Peat moss > Unclassified | place... | reverse complement strand
TTATAAATATTGAAGAAAAACCCTACTTGAAAAAAAATGAGGTGTGTCTTCTTTCTCCAAACTTCAAACTTGCATCCAAATAAATATATATATAAAAGTGAAAAAGAAACACTTTATTTTTATCATACAAAATAATAATAAAAATAAAAAAATAAAAAAGTTAAAAGTTTCTAAAAAAAACTAAAACATGAACCAAGTTTAGAGAAACCGGGGGACTTCACAGTGGCCAAAGGTCATGGGTACCCACTAGTCAAAATAAGGGCTCATGAGGTGAGAGGTGAATGCAAGATTGATTTTGATAACATTCTCAACCATGGGTTTTACATGGCATAAAGTGGAGTAAAAATTGATGCAACTTTACATAGGAGGACTCAATGTTTTTTTTTTAAAAACTGATTTTGAAAACTAAATGCTTGCTTGTGGGGTCAAAAAAAAAATGTGCACTACAAACATGCCCTCTAGGGGCACTCCAAAAATTATAAGAGGCTTTGCGAAGGAATGTTCACATTGCGCCCATGTGAGCCAACACCCACTAGTGCACCATCCAAATGAAAACCTTGTCATAAAAAGTTTGGGATGAAAGGGTTTCAAATGTGTTCCATTCTATTTGCCCTAATTCACCTCCTAGCTACCCATCATCTTTGCTCTCCCACATACTTACCAATTTAATGTACCTAACTAACACTTGTGCATAACCTTTTACATAGCTTCTTACCTCTTTCACTTTCCCCATTTTTTTTGTCAAGTTCATTTCCATCATTAGTTTTGTTGTTACCTTGTCCTTGAGTTTTGTGGAGTTGTTCCATCATTGTGGGTGGAATTGCAATGTCATCATTATCATTGTCATCACCTCTAAGTTTTTTCAAGAAAGAATTTTTTATGTTCACTACCTCCCTTTTAATTAATGGTTGTGCCAAACCTTGACATTATTTCAGGGACAAGTCGTAAAAGCATCGTTCACTTCAAGGTGGCTCAACGTGGGTTTCCACGCACAAGTAGCAAAGGCCTCAAAGCAAATCAACATGGAAACATGTTGTGTTTCAATGACGACTCGACATTCGTTTTGGTTGGTCGAAATCGCGTGTCACAAAACATGAACCTCAAAACTTTCCACCCAACGAAACATGTCAAGTTTTAGCGAGCAACCCAACACACATTTTGATGCTCGAATAACCCAAGCCCCCAAAACATATCCCACCAAAACATGTGTTGTTTTAGGAACTATGTTTCAATCCCATCCACCCATCTCCCATGTTCCCCCATGCAATCTCCATCCATGACCCATGACCCATCCATGACACTTTAGACCTTTTTCAACTTTCCCACACTTTGTCTAACTTTCACAAGACTATTCTATCAAGACAATTAATAAAAGTAATGGAATAGGTTTTTAAGTTTAGGTAGGAATTGATTATAACCACAATGCGTCGCATGTCAATCGTCACAACAAACAAACAAACGCACCCATGTTTCAATTCATCTAATGTTTAGTTTCATTGTAAAGTTTTTTGGTTTTTTTACAATTGTGAGTTTTCTTTCTTCCTCCAACTCAAGCATAAGGCAATCCAAGTCTTCCAGTTATTAACACAAAAGTTGAATTAGTCCTAATAGAAAAGAGGAAACATGGAGAGCAAAACAACATACATGATAGTAAAAAATGCAAAAATAGACAAAACAATTTTTGTGGAAACGTACATTCACAAGGAGTGGCTATGATTACTTAAGGAATGCCACAATCATTGCCAAGAGGACATGAAAGAGTTTATTTGTGTTTTTTGTCATTGCAAGAAGAACTCGAAAATGAAGATCAATGAGCATCTAAAGAAGGGGTGTGACAAAGTTGTGGATTGCCAAAGAAATCCTTTCAAACTGAAGTTGTATTCACCATTAAAAAACGTAGCAAAAGGTGTGTATCTTGTGAAAGGTGGAAACATTCTAAAATATAAAGCAAAAATGAATGCATTATTGAAGCCAAGGAATAGTCACCCTTCAACTACGTTAACTTTACAACTAATATAAAAGTTTGAACACAAGCACAAAAAGGAGAAAACCCCACCTTTGGAGATTAGTGATGAAGTTCAAGAGGATTTTGTTCTTGTCCATAATAAACACCTCACAAAATATGGAGGCCAAGCAGTCAAACAAGTTTCAAAGCTAAAAAGAAGCTAAACAGTGCATTGTTTTGCCAGAACCTATCACTTGAAAAAAATTGCAACACAATGGTATTGGACCACATTTTAAAATTTTGAATCTACAACATTATAATGTTTCCTTAAGTTTTGATAAGATTCAATTAACAATTGTAAAGCGTTCTCAAAGTATTAGTCTAATTTCTTGTTCAATTGAAAAGTAGCCCACATTAATTCCTATGGAACATGCTTCAATATACATCTTTTTATCCTTGAAATTCTATAAATTTCAAACCTCTCCAACAAAAAATCATGATTCAATCATGTTTCAACATTATATCAATTCCATGTTTCAATCATATTTCAACAGTATCATTCCATGTTTCAACATTCTATCAGTTCTAAAGAAACATGTTGTGATACTAGTAGGTAAGTTTATGTTTTGGTGGCAAAGTACAAAATTCCTTAACAAATACCATGTTTCAAAACACATCTACGGAAACTTCATCCCTTGTTCATGGACATGATCATGTTTCAACTTTCATAATCAACAAACCTAGAGAAAAATCTAAAGATTTTTGATAGCCATGTTTTGGTAGGTTTTAATTGGCATGTTTCTATGGTATAATATGTATCATCTTTGAATGCATTTACCTTCTAGGGTCTCTAAATTCAAATCACAATTTGAAGACTGAAGAGTCGAAACCAATGAACATTTTGGATAGAGCTTCACCATCAGGAAATTTGGGTACCAATCCAAAGGAGTTACATACCCCAAAATCAACTCTAAAAAAACTAGAAGGAGACGATGGGGACATGAAGAAGAAATTAAAGCTTGATAGGGTGCTCTGCAAAAACAAGGTTTGGCAAGAGGCTAATATAATGTTTCAAGAACTTTCAAAATGGAAATCGATGTTTGTTGGGAAATCGTAGAAACATTGGGCATTTGGCATCTATTGCAATATAATCTTTTTGATTGGGATTGGAAAGCACAAAATAAAGAAGAATTTGCAAAGAGTTTGGTTACTTTTGTTCAAGATCCAAACTTCAACATTGTTTTTTATTATGCATTCAAAAAGTCCATGTGAAGAAACAAAGTGGTATTCAATTACTCTTACCATATTGATCCATTGTAACACATTTGATTTTTAACACATGCATTCATAGTCACATCAATCAATTACTTTAGTCTTCATTCCATATTTATGTTCTAGATACATATGCATGCTTGAAATTTCCATTGTTGGTGTTTCAACATCACTTAAGGTTAAAGATTTGTGTCAAGTATATTCATTTAAGTTATGTTTCACATTCACATTCTTCTTCTTTTTTAATTATTCTTTTCCATTATTAAGTTTTCAGTAGGTGCCATCATAGATATTTCAAATCCCCGAAACATAACCACTCCATGTATTTTACAACATGGCAACATCATGTTTCTATCACCCCACAAACTTCATTGCATGTTTTTATCACCCCACCAATACCTTGAAACATGCCTATAACATGTTTCGACAAAGTTGGTTAATAACATAAAATGTTAATTTAAGTAACATGTTAATCATTATTTTTTATTCATTTTTTGTATGTTTCTTATGTAGGCTATGTGTATGTTAATACATTTTGCACTATTGGAATGCAAGCTAAACATGGAGATGAGGTTGCTACTATAATATCCCAAACAATATACTTCCCAAAAGTTGGCAACACACAATCATTGGCCAACTCCCTGCATGAATTTCTAGAGTACCAAAAATGCTTACAATAGTTTAATGAGGCAAAGAATGAACATAAGGATTTATTAAAACAACAAAAGCTTGGCTTTGTGACTAAATGCCTCAAAGAGTTTGATATGGCCAATGTAAAAAAATTGAAGCTATAAAGTGAGATTAGAATCCTTTATGGCATATTGTCAATAACGACAAATGCCTACTTGTGACAAAGATGCGTAAACTCCCTTGGTTGCATTCTTTCAATTAAGGAGGCTGAAATAATTATAGGTAACCTTCTATGAAGGAAAACACCTTTCAGGAATGTTCCTTGGGAAGTTCAATTACTAAAGGTTTTTTTCTAGCACTCCTTGGATAATGATGTTAATTACACATGCCCACTCCAAGCCACTAACAAAGGATCCATTTAAAAGATAAGGATGGGGGAGTATCACTCGGTTTGGTAGAAAGTCATCAATATTTTAAAGCAAGATAGTCATTTTTTCTTTGGGGGACAAGAAATTAAGGAAGGTATTTGTGATAAAGATATAGAGGCTATGTACCAAAGGCTCATCTCACCATCAAATAATCTATTCAAAATGTCATTATCTTTCACTGTTGTATAGATTAGGGTAGTAAAGCATATGGTGCGCGAGGATATTACAATGTTCCAAGAAATTTGAAAGCAAATAAATGAAGAACAAGGGGAAGCTTCACTTTTGAACATAAGGAAATATCTTCAACGTCATGAAGACATAGACATGGGATGGATAAACATGCATTGGGGTGTGGCACAAGTTCTAAATGATTCAATTAGTTTCCCCCATGCAGTTATGCTTGCCCTAGACAAAAGTGGTAGAACAAAAGTGTGTTTCCTTATTCCCAACTCCGTTCATAATCGAAGGTGTTCCAGCAATGTTATCCTTGGAAACAATAGTCGACTTCATAGCCACTGGCTAGGACATCTAGGTTTGTGAATAAATGAATCAAAGAGTTCAAATAAGGAGTAGGTTAAAAACTAGGAAGTTCACATCATAGAAACATCTGAGTTCAAACATTGCCCAAAAGATGTGAAAACAAATGCAAATATGGTAGATGCGGATACCTCAAAGCAAGTCTCACCTACAAATCCTCATGTTTCAAAAATCACACATCAAGTTTTAGGGATCAATAACAATGTTTTATAAATGAGATTGTAACTTTCGAAAGTTTTGGAAGTTCAATCTTTGGAACCTCAAGTTTCAAAAGTTTAAACTTAAAAAATTCAAGATTCAAAACCTCAAGTTTTGGACATCAAAACTTTGGAGGTCTAAGTTTCAAAAGTTCACATTATGAATATCAAACTTTCAAAGGTTCAAGTTTCAGATATCTAAATTTCGAATATTCATGTTTTGAATATACAAGTTCACATTTCAATTCTCCAATAAACAATTGTCGTCCATGTTTTGAAGGACTCAATTACGAATGTAAATGAAACCATCAAAACTCCCCAAGATCTCAACACCAACAAGGACAAATTCAAAGAGTATGATGTATTAGTTCCCACTAGTTTTGAGTTGGACCCAAACACAACTTTGATTCATGTTTCGAGCAAAGATGAACTTGATCATGTTTTAAAGAACTATCCTTAAGATGCCGAAGGTTGGGTTGAGGTTGTAATTGTAGATGCATCGGATGATTTCCATGTTTTAGATGTAAATATAGATTTTGCTGTAATCCAAGAAGTGGATGTCAAAGTAGGTCAAATAGTCAATTCCTCTTTTCCACCAGTTTAACAAGTTTCTATGATACATGATCTTGTTATGTTTCGACATGGTAGCATGGCGATTATGTTTTGAAAATGAACATGGGAATTAAATAAGATTGCACGCCATCAATGCCATAAAAACCCCATCAAGTTGGCATCTTGCTTTTAAAGGAGACAATACATGGGAATATATCGTGGTCAAATGCATCTATTGATGACAATATGACCATTAGTTTGATAGTGAATGCAAAGTGCTTCATATTCTTCAACAAGGACCCAATGAAAGTACCTTTGAGTTTTGAAACATCTAATCAAGCTATCATGGACATTTCAAAGGATATAGATGCCACAACAAATAAATTTCAAACACAAAAATGGAAAAAATTGGAGGCAAAACCCAAGAAAATGAAGGCCGATGTTAAAGCTACAAGGAAAGAAATCATGAAGAAAGGACTCCAATCATAGAATTTTTTTCAAGTTGTAACAGTTTGTGATGCATGAATTTTCAAAATTAATGCAAACAACATTAATAGTTTAGTTCCAAATTTTTAGATGGAAAACATTAATGTTATGAATTGAAGCAAGTCATGCGCCAATGTGACGAACAATTCATTAACATCTTAAACTGATTTCAAACTATTGCATAATTGCAATAAGATGTGGATACCATAAATAATCAATGTTTTCATACACTACCAAATAATATAAAATTTCCATATTTATTTTACATGAATGAAACAAAACAAAAACAAAATGAATCAACTTTCCTTCAAAGTGAAGGGAATTTTGTTCATATTGTGTGCACAAGATAGACATCATGATACATGTCCTCAATCATTTCAATTACAAAATGATGATCATAGTAGGACTACACTAAAAGGTTCAAGTAAAGAAAAATATGTTGGTTGAACTTTGTGTTAAAAAATTATGCAACACATGATGGTCTTGTAAATGGTGCAGATGGGATATTCCAAGGATCAATTAAAGTATTCAATTCACAAGAAATCATATGGATATTATTTAGTAATCCCAAATGTGGTCAACTCACAAGAATAAAGATTGCACATTTGTATGGACATGAAATACATCCTACATGGATACCAATAGAACCCATATCCAAAGATATTCAAATTGGTTCAAAATTCTTCTCGCATTATAACATAAACACAATTTCCCATTTAATTGGCTACAACATACACTATACATTGAGCACATGGATTAAAACTTGATTATTTAGCATTTGATCCTACTAATGTTTATAAACATGGTTTGACATATACATCACTTTCGCATGTTAAAAAAAAAGATTTTTCTTATTTTTTACAACCTTTGTAGATGATTTTTTCTCAAATAGATCTAAATGTTGCCATGGAAATGCGCCAATTGCAAACCATTGCATGATGGGATATACTTGTCCCCAAACCACATACATTTTATGATTCACATGTACTAATTTATTCTTTCAATATTAAATTATTGCCTTTACATAAAAATGATGTTTTTTCATATTCCAATCTCAAAACAATTCACATATTGTACCTCAATGAAACACATTTCAACACATTAACGTCTAATAATACATCTTTGAACATTGATACAAAAACACATTCAATAATTCATGTAAATGGTCAAAATGGTATAATAATTATATATGACAATTTCACAACCTTATCATCACACAAAACTTTTACATCTTTAGGGACTAAGTATATTGTAGCAACATTCAATGCAAATACAAGAAAGGCTATTCATATAATAGTAGTATACATACCTTCAACATTATCCTTGTCAATGTTCTTAATTCACGTTCAAAAGTTTTTGGATCTAATGCCAATATCTCTTCCCACAATAATAATTGATGATTTCAATATTAACATGTTTGATCAAAGCTCAACACAACCAAATGAACTCCAAAGTTTTACGCACCAATATTCAATGGAACAACAATTTATGGATTCCATATTGATCACATATGGACAAATGCACCCACTCAACAATGCATGTCAGAAGTTGTTGAAACTTATTGGACTGACCATTAACCAATATATTTTGCATTCAAACTCTCAAGTTACGTCCCTCAATACCATCACATAGGTTAAAAAAAAAAATTCTCTAAAAAATATTGCTAATAATAATAAGGAAAAAATAATGATGAAAGGATAATGACCTACATATCTCAATTAATATAACACTTGCAATAATATTTTTGAATGTTAGGGCGGAGACATTATGCGGTTAACAACTTGTTAGAGTTTTCATTAAAGTAAATCGATCTTGACCCTGTCTTTGGGCCTATTTTCACCCTCTATCCCCTCTTTGAGTGAGGTCCGCAAAGAAAGGAAGTTTTATAAAGTAAGGAAGTTTTATATCAATTGGGTATGAAATGCTGAGAATCAGCATTGAATGCACAAGGTTCGAGGTAGTTATAGTAGTTGTACATGTAGGAGCAGTGAAAATATGTGTAGCAGCAGTTGGAAGCGCTCATGAATGAAAAAGGAAAGGCAGGGTCAAAACTGGATCAAACTCAGTTTGGCACAAAAAGTGGTGCATATCAGAGTTTGACACCCCATCGAAGGCTAATGTACTTTATCAAAAGAACTGGTCATGGTAGTTTGGCCCTTGATTGCACATGCATGGCATGCATATATCATACTTTTTTATGTGGATTTAAGTACTCATATTTGCCTCTTACAGGAAAGGTCATATATAACTCATGACTGCTATTGGACGGTTCTCTCATTTTCAAAGAAAGAACCGGCGGGTACATACCAGGTACATATGGGCATTTGACTAGTGATAATAAAAAAAACCAAAAAACCCATATTGACACATACTTGCCATTTAAAAATCAAAGAACTGGTCAAAGAATTTACCTAAAATTTCATAAGTTTTTATTTTTTCAAAAACCCCAAAACTGGAAGTGATTTTATTTCGTAAAGGACTGGGTGGATTTTGTTAGTATAGTTGGAGGGTGCTACACAAAAGAATTTCCTCCACAAAGGGCAGGCGTTTTGAAAAACCTAGTACCTGCTTATTTTACGAAACAACCACTTTCATTTTTTCCCATGATACCCAGAAATATCCACCGGGTATCACAAGAAATGAGTTTGAAATAAAATTCCATGCAGCTCTTATGCTTGGTAAAGAAAGCCCTTGGCCAACGGCATCCAAGCTCGCCTTGTTAATTAATGAATGGAGTTTTGTCGAGTTCTTCATCCACACGGGCATCCAAACTTGCCTTGTAAATGAATGAAGAAGTTTTGTCGAGTTCTTCGTCCACGAGGGCATCCAAACTCGCCTCCTAATGAATGAAGAAGTGTGTAGAGTTCTTTATCAGCAAGGCCCTGCAAGGTTGCGTTGTGAATGAATGAAGAAGTTTTGTAGAGTTTTTTTCATCCAGGAGGGCATCCCTAGCTCGATTCATAAATAAACGATTAAAGAAGAATTTCATCCACAAGGGGCATCCAAGGTCACCTCATGAATGAATGAATGAAGCTTTGTGGAGTTCTTCACCCATCCAAACTCCCCTCCTAAATGAATGAAGAATATTGTAGAGTTCTTCATCAACAAGGCCCTCCAAAGGCCCTCCAAGGTCGCCTCGTGAATGAATGAAGAAGTTACGTAGAGTTTTTCCATCCACAAAGGGCATCCCAACCTCCCCTCAAAAATAAACGAATGAAGAAGAATTCGGAGTGTTTCATCCAGAAGGGGCATCCATCAAGCTCACATCGTAAATGAATGAATGATGCTTTGTAGAGTTCTTCATCCACAAGGGCATTGACAGAGTTCTTGTTCGCTGCTTCCTTTGCGAACCGCATTCTCGCGAGGTCGACAAGAGCGCAAGCTCGACGACCGCGCGCGCTCACGCACATCTAGACAGAGACAAACAGCAGCGTTTCTTTTGTGCGTTTGATTTCGCAAACGAGTATATCGCTTTGTGTTCTTTGCAATTCAACCATCAAAATCTCCGACTTTCTTTCTCCGTCTTCCCTTTCCGCCGTGTGGAGCAGTAGTATCGATTTCGGGTTTAGGGTTTGATTGAAATTGGATGCAGCAATTTTGACGGCGGAGCAGCATGGACGACGACTGGGGTATGCATCATCATCATCTTCTGTCCCTACTTTATTTATTTATTTCTGCTTGTTTTCTTTGTTGTCTTGTTTCACTCTTTAGACTACTCCTTGTAGTAGATCTTTAGCCATTTTGATCATGAAAAGTTCAGTTTCCTTCTGGTTAGATTGAGGGTCTAGGTAACTATCTCTCTAGCAGCAGCTGTCAAGCAAAACCTTTGCGCATGGAGACTGTATGCATTTATCAATTCGACGTTGTGCTATGGAGTATGGTGAACTTTCCTCTCTAGGAGTTTTTTTTTGTTCTTTGTGTATTTATGATTGCTGCCGTTGAGAAGGGATATGACAAAGTGTCCAAGTTGCCGAAGACTGTTGGATGCGGTTTTTAGGGTTATTGACAGAACCTTTTTTTTTGTTCTTTTCTTCCTGGATCTGCAGAGTCGGAGGATTTCGTACCTGTGGCTCCAGTGGTTGTAAAGGAGCCACCGAAGAGTCAGTGGGACGATGAAGATGCTGAAGAGGAGGAAGTGAAGCAGTCCTGGGAAGAGGAAGACAAGCCCAAGCCTGTAAGTTCTTGTAAGTGCCCTAAGCGCAGCATAGGTGTTGTTGCTGTGTAGTCTACTTGATGCATCATCATCTGATGTAGCAAGTGAGTGACATTGGAGGAGTGTATTTTTGCTATTGGAGTTCTGTCAAAACTGATATGCCAAACGGGTTGGTTGTGGAGAGGACAGCTGTTGCCTGAACTGGAGAGAGAGGACTGCCAATTTTTTCTCTTGCTGTAGAGGTTTGG
>Ga0116228_10006500_pt1 | contig 10449 bp, 3 predicted proteins | sample S1TSphfallax_2_FD_89694 | JGI IMG/M metagenome (GOLD analysis project Ga0116228, IMG submission 89694) | Host-associated microbial communities from peat moss isolated from Minnesota, USA - S1T2_Fc - Sphagnum fallax MG | ecosystem: Host-associated > Plants > Peat moss > Unclassified | place: USA... | reverse complement strand
GACTTGGGAAGCACAGATCAGTCAAAGATCCCACTTGCAGTGCATGATACCACATGAAATTGTTACCTGGTCATGAAACAACAGACACAACCCAACAACAACAACAACAAAAATTATGATCACACAAGACCCCAACAATATATCTATATATCTATATATATAGATGATCACCTCTTATGCCCATTATTCAGGTCCCAATTTTTTCTTCAAAATTTAAAGTGACACTAGTACATGAGGCTCATTTTTTAAGCCTGACAATTGTATTGTAGCATGTATTTCACATGAAAATCATATCCAAATGGAAGCCCTTTTAAGGCCCCATTCCTACAATGCAGTCATCACATACTCCTGAATCAATTACACCTGTTGGACCAACACACGGTAGGGGCTAGAATAAACCAACAGCCACCAGCACACCATGAGGTATAGACTTATGGCAAGTTGACAGGAAATACTGTTTTTAAAGTTGGGTTTCAGAACCCAAGCTAACCACAATGGTGGTTAGCTCAGGTTGCTGTTTTCACTACCTACCTACCTACTACCAACTCAGTTGCCATTCTTTACCTATGTATGTTAATCTACTTGCCTAGCAAGATCACCTATTGTCTGTTTTTACTACCTACCTACTACCAACTCAGTAGCCCTTAACTATCTATTTACTTAACCATCTGCATACATGCAGCAATCACCTATTGTCCTACCTACAGTCTAACCTGTTTTTTAGGGGATGGGTTACTACCGTGAAAGCCAACTCAGTTTGGGTTCATGCATTCGCAAGAAGAGTCAGATATGGCTTAGTTTTTGTCTCTTGGGTTCTCAATTTTTTTGTACCCCTCTTGTAGTTGTATATGGGCAAATCTATCTCATTGCTTGACCTGTTCCAGCCCACTGCAGGAAGAAATGAAAGTCATGCTTTTGGGATGGTGTTGTGTCCTGCATGCACATGCTATCCCTTTCTTTTGCTTCCCAATTATGTCTTGGAAGATTGGGTGTACAGTGCGGATTATTTAACCTTGTACCAATACAGACAAGAGTTATAGTATTAGTGCAAAAAATATACACAAATAGTCACCCTTTGTCGAATAGGTTTGTGCCTAGGGGTGAAAAAAAAAATGCCTATACAGTCAATAAGATTGTTAGAACTGGAGCATTGGAAATTCCTATAACTTCCCTTGGCTGTAGATAAACCCTAAACACTAAACCCTGGGCTTTAAAGAATCTCTCAAGATCGAGTCTTGGTGAAAAAGGTAAATTTTTTAACCCTGAACTAAAGTGGGGAGGTCAAACACCTTCAAGGAAAGTTGAAAAGATGGTTGGATCTTGGCGAAACAGCTGAAATTTTCAACCCTGAACTAAGACAAGGAGGTCCAATGTTCTTAAGGAAGATTGAAAAGATGCAAAACTTTGTTGTCAAAAGAAGCAAATGGTACTACGTGCATGTTAAAAGGGGTTATCAGTAGTTTTGACTGTGGTAGCATTGTAAAATATATTAGGGCAGACACACCCATCACCAAACATAAGTTGGTGGGCGAACACCTGGATAATTCATGGATGGTCTAGTGAAGAGTGGACCAAACACCTACCAATGTGCCTGCTATGACCTATGACCAAAGACCCAACGAGAAACATCTGAGTTCAACTATTTTCACACTTTTAACTAATGACTTTGTACTTGTGTTTGGTCATGGGTGTAATATTTGACATTTGTTTAAAATATGTGTATGTATTAATTTAAATAAAGTGTTTTGTGATATGTTGGATAAGTGCATATAAAGTTGCACACAAATGCTCTCTTCCAAGGGCATGTCCTAGTGCATCAAATTTAATTTTTCAGCCATGAAAGTAATATTTCACACTTGTTTAAGATAAGTGTTTGTTGAGAGGTTGGATAATGGCACATACATATGGGCATATCATATTGCATCATTTTCTGATGTTTGGTAAAAGGTATCATTTATAGGGTCAATGTTTGGTGATGGGCTTATACTTGTCACAATCCAATGCAAACAAAAGACCACATCTAAGGACAAATGGATTGGTTAAGAGTGTGATCTAGGGTAGATTCATAAATATTGCCTTTCATTATGGGGGTCAAGTGTTTGGTGATAAGAGAAAATCCCATTAGTAGAAAAAACATCATTTGCATCATCATTTGCAATTACATTTTAGTCACAAGTGACATTTGTGATTAAAAATCAACCTAGCATCAAATGACAAGTCACCAACGACACTAGTTGCAAGCAACAAATGAAATATTTTGTCATAGAATATGAATATGACAATTTTACATGAGTATCCAAAGATGAGTTCATGTGATTGTGTTTGCAACTACAATGCACACCAACAATTTGTTCACATGTGGTAGCCTATAAATGCAACACATGGCATCATTTTGGATTTTTCAAAATATTTTTCCAAACAAATAAATTTTTTTTTGGGAACTATTTGATTAAAGCAACTAGATTGTGCCACATGGCAACTTAAATTTTCCCTATAATCATCTAGGGTTAGCTTAGGGTTGGACCACTTATGATAGGTCACATGGCATTTAAGCTAAGTTTAGTCTAGCTAGTGCTTAAGGTACTTAACCTAGTTTAGGGATAAGCCACTTACAATAGGCCATGTGGAACCTAGGTTAAGCCTAGTCCACTTAGCCATAGGTCTAGCTTAAACAAGTAGTTACTTAGGTTTAGGTTTAAAACTTTTACAACAAAATCGTATTTTATTTTAAGTTTAGCCTTTTGGATGGAACCCATTTGATTAACTCCTCCCATATGGCAATTGAAAAAATCGAATGTGTTTATTACACCAAACCAACCTACTTATATAGTTTGTAAACTTGAAAGGGAAGACAAACAATATGGGATAAATTTTTAGTTATAATTTAATTGGATAATTATAGCCTAGTTACAACTATTCCCTAATACATATTATTACATAGCCTACCTACTAGGTAACATAGGTTCTTACTAGATACCTATTTAGATAACATCTAAATAATTATTTAAATAGCCTATTAGGTAGCTAGTAGATATCTATGTAGGTAGGTAGGATGTAGGTAGGTAAGTATTTAGTAGGTAAATACCTAGTAAGTAGGTCAATAGGTATTTAATAGGTGGATATGTATATATGTATAGGTAAGTATGTACTACTAAATAGAATTTACGTGTAATGCTAAATAACATACATATTTTAGACAACTATAATGTGAATAACACCCAGGTTTCCTAACCCATGTTTTTAGCTTAGGGTGCTTACTGTTGGGCATGTTAGTTGGATATTAGTTGGATGAAAAGTTTGTGCTAGTTCCACCTTAATGCAATTTTTGTTTCGACTAGGTGTCACATCACGTTTTCTGTGACAAAAATATTTATATGACTTGTCTAAGGTGACTAAAGGAATTTGCAATAACATGTGGCAATTAAAATTGAGAATAGTCAAATTTACAATTGAAAAAATAAAATTCAATGTGCAAATTCCTTGTAATGTGTGTGTGTGGGCTCAGGTGGGTTTGAGATGTAACAAAAGAAAATTAACACACATGGAAAAAAAAAAAATAGTGCGTGTGGACTTAAATGGGTTCAACCTACAAAAAACCACCAACAAAAAAAGGTGTGGGCCTAAGTGGGTTTGACTTGCACCAAAAGAAAACCAATGAGCTTAGTTTAATGCCAAGTTCAACTTGCAACATTTGGAAACCAACAACTGAACTTTGTTAAATTGGACTTGCAATAAAATGAAACTAATAGTTGAGCTTTTTCAAGTTTGACCTACAACAAAAGAAAAACAATGACCATGAATAATGAGTTGAAAAAAACAATGAACATCACAAACAGAATGAAAAAATCATGACTAGCAACAAAAATCATCACATAAACCTTCATGAATAACAAGATTTCACCATCAACTATGCCTACTAAAGTTTTCACATGCTTGTCAACACATAGATTAGGAAGGAGGAGAATGAGAGGACCATGGAGATCCAAAAATCTTATTAAAAGTCTTAAGCAAGAGCACACATAGCATTCAACTAGTGGTGCCTTTAACTTGTTATAGGATTTTAGGTTTAGGCAAACAAAACTAAACCCACATATATTGATGGGTTTAGTTTTGTTTGCCTAAACCTAAAATCTTAAAACAAGCCTATGTATTCTACCAATGGTGGTAGGTAGGAGGTAAAAAGGTCATTACTTCCATTGTTTTAAGAAGAATTACCATATTTATAAAATTGCCACATTTCTAACTAATGTTTTTATAAAGGGTTAGGTATATTAGATGCCATTAAAAAAGGTTTGTTGGGGGTTTGATTGGGTGTGTGACCACTTATCTAAAAGAAGGAAGGGAGGAGCCATGGGCTTAAAAGAAATTTGATTATTTGGCTCCCCATTCTCTTTCTACTAGAAGTGTGCTTTGTACTTAAAGGTCACCTTTTATCAAATGAACAACATGTGTGGTTTTTGGTGTGAAGAAATCTACAAAGTGTGTGTACGTGTGTGTGTAAATTATGTTTGTAATAATAATAAATTTTAGGAATATTAAAAATGGGAAATAGCAAGGGTAAATTGTTTTTCTAAGCAATCCACAAGGTAGACAATTCACTTTGTATGGATTAAAAAGGGTAGGTACCTTCCTTAAACCCCCTTTATTTCTTGCAAGGTTTTTTTTACTTATTTGTGATTTTTTATTGAAATGGTAGTGCCTTAAGGAAAGTATAATGGTAATTTATTGTTGCATAATAAATTACCACTAATCATTAGGATTGGAGACTTGTTGTGTGAAGTTGTTTTTTGTTTATTTAATTATTGTTTCATCCAATTATATCCGACAATTGCCACTAGATTTGGATGTTATTATTGACCCCCTTGTTGGAGCTATTTATAGTGTCACAATAAACATGACATATTTTACATTATAATGAATGAATCCACAAGGTTTACCTCACACAAGTGCCATGGGCCATGACCTATTGCTATATGAAAAACCAATTTACATGTTTTAATGTAGTAACACATTCCTTGGTAATGGCTAGGTCATTAAGTTTCACAACATTGCAAGTAACTTGTCACATGCATCATAGTTTCATGCATGTAACAACATGTCATGAACATGGTGATGCATACAATGACATACCATGCATGTGATGCCATGGCATGAACTTCAATGTCAACCTTAAACTAGTTTTCATGGTTTTGACTTGCAGAAAACATGTTTTTTTTCCCTATTTTCTTGCATGTTCTCTTGTTTTGATGTTGTTCAAAGCTTTCATGGTTGGAAGATTAATGAAACACCATAAAAACCAACATGATTATTGAGTTGTCCTAGTTCATAATATAAGTGTTGACATCAAGCTTTGCACCAGTAGCTAAGAAGCTTGTTCAACTTATTATATAATACACTATCAATTCATGTCCAAATTTTAAATGAAAATAAAATTTAAATATATGTTGTCATATAATAAAAAAAGTCAAATATGTGTAACCTATTAGTTTAATGTATTAGTGATAATTAGTTTCATATTTTTGTAATTGTTTACATCCCATTTTGTTATATCATTGGCATGTACATTAATTCCAATCAATGAATGCAATGTTACATATTGATTTAAACTTATTTAATATAAGTTTAGTTGTTTACAAAAATGTGTTTTAAGCGTATGGATACTAAATTAGTAACCAAATAATACATTACTACAAAGGTGGGGTGCAATTCACTAACCTAAATCATTGTGGGACCTTAAAAGTGAAATAAATTCATTGTATTTTAATGATTTCACTCTTGTTAAAGTTATTTCACTATAATATCATTATGTAAACTCAATTAATAGATTGGTTAGTGAAATAATATCAATAAGTTCAATATGTTCAAGTAGTTAGTAAATGAATTAATATTAGTTCATGAGTTAGTAACCAAATGTTAATTTACTAAAACATAAGTTAATAGATCATCTTTTAAACTTCTAGTTGATGGTTTGCTAGGGTTGCAACAAATTATTGTTTTCAAATAATAATTTACATGTCATGTTTTTGTTTTTGTTTAGATTTGTTGTTGTCATAGCTCTTCCTATCACTATCATTGATCCGATTATAATTGTTTTTTACATTTTCTATTGATATGATTGTCTTTTGAATGGTTGCCATTGCCATTATCATTGTCATATGTTTTTTACAAGTAACGTGCAAGTGAAATTGGTTTTTCATCTTGTTCTTATGCCTATTACAAAGTTATCATTTATTATTAATTGTAATATTTTCAAGGCTTTTGGCGTGTGTTGATACTCTTTACTTTTGTAGAGGTATCCAAGCTTTATTGTGATAACTTTGTCTTTATTCCTATACATAGAACCTCCACCATTGTTCACATCTTAATCGAGGACCTTGACTTGGCCCAATGGGTGGCCTAAAACCTCCAATTTGGCTCCCTTGTCTTGCTTGGTGATGTTTCATTGTGATGTCAAGGACTTTTAACATAGTTCCTTCATTTTGTTTGACGAGAAAGAAAAAAGAACAACTAAAGCAAGGTTGGATCAAATGTAGGTACTCATAGAGGTATTTGGTATGTTCCAAAAACACACAAGCCTTTTTAGGCTTCATTACGTGGTGTTGCATTTTTATCATGTCATTTATCATAGGTGTTGTTGAATTGTTCTTGAGATTAGTCTTCACAAGGTTACCCTTGCTTTTGAAAAAGTTAATGTTTGTTTTTTGTCACGTTTTTTTGTTCATAATGAATTTTTTGCTTATGTATGGTTATGGCAACTCTTTATCATATCTCATGTTGTTTGAAATTAGATGCCTACCTTAATTCTCCAAGGCATTGTTACTCCAAGGAATCATTAATAACATCAATATGACGTGTGAATTAAAAATATCATAATAAATATGCGAAGCCCGTCATATACAATAGGTTAAAATTAATTAATATATGCTTTCATGTGATCATGTGAGGTGTTAAACATGTTATAGGTATCGCAATATCATAGGAATTGTTGTTAGGTTAGGTTTCTTATTATTTTCCTATTGTTCCATTTGTGTATCAAAAACTAATTGAGGATTGAACTTGCATTGGCTAACATTAGTATCCCAAATTACAAGCTATATTGACAAGTGCTATTGTTTAATCCTAAAATTTCATATATATATGCCAAAGTTGTAATAGAAATTGCATTGGCCACAAAATTTGTTGACCTAGCTTGTAATGAAACAAATTGTTAAATGGCATTAAAGTTACTGGTTTTTCATCTCCCAACTCATTATGCAAATGATCCACTTCTAAAATAACATTTTTGATTTCTTTTTCAATTCACAAAAACAAATCTTGTCCTTTTCCAACCCATGCATCTTACTATTGTCCGATTTGACTACATTTCAATCACATTTGGTCATTTACAATTTGCAAGTGGCTTGTTGCATTAGTTAATAATCAATATTGTTTATAGTTATAATATTCATTACATAGTTGTTCACTTATGAATATAATTGGGACCCCATTTTATTTTTTAATAATTTTAATTTGTCACACATGAAAATTGAAATAGTTTTAACTTTACTTACACAATGCATTAAAGTGAGTTAATAGTTTTTGGCATCTCTTCAATTATCAACATGATAGATGAGTTGAACCATTCACTTTTAACACATTGAAATCATTCTTCATTGGTTACATTTTACACTTGCCATAGTTTATTAAATCACACATAATAAAATGAGCTAGTGATTTTTTTCCACATCACTTCAATTATCAACATGTGTGCATGAGTTACACCATTCATTTTTTATCTGGTAAAACTATTATTCACAAGTTGCATCTTGCTCTTATTATAATATATTAAAACAAGTGCAACAATCAATTTTTGGTGTTTTGCAATTATATTTGAATGGTTTAATGAGTTTTTTCACATCTTTTGGACTGTCAACATGTACACATGAGTTGAATCATCCATTTTGAACCTATTGAAACCATTACTCAAATGTTTCATATTATGCTCATAAATATATATTGAAACACAAACAACAATTTAATGCCTCAAATTTATACTTTAATGGGTTAACAATTATTTTCAATTTTTTTGAACTATCAACATATGCACATGAGTTGAATCAATCACATTGAATGTGTTAAATTCATTATTCATAAGTTACATTTTGCATTCATTTTTTAAAATGGATGTATAAAAACTTGGTAGGTCTCATGTTTATATTTTAATGGATTAATGATGAAGTCAAAAAGTTCATGCATGTAAACTCTAGGGTCCATGTAGACTTTTTAATTATAAATTTTTAATATACTATGTCCACTTATGTAAATTAAAATGTATTTCCCCTCCCTAGTTTTTTTAAGGCATCATGAACAAGTTTTTTTAATTACAAGTGTTCATGATGCCACACCAAAAAATCCCGTACATAATCCTTAGTTTTTTTTCCAATTTTTTCTTTTGGTGCATGAAGAAAAAATCCATGTTAATTATTTTTATTAAATTTGTTGTCATTATATATATAATGTTTTATACTTATTATTTGTAATTTTTTACCATGATTTAACATTTTAAAATCTTGTTTTATTCATAGTTGTAAATCATATATGGAAGTATAAAATTGTTAAAATCCTTTTATATTTTTGTTGCAAGTCCTAAAACCCATTGTAAAATTTTTTCCTTTAGAAAAAAGTTGAATTTTGGTTTTTTCAAATTAAAAAGTCCTTTGTTGATGTTGATGGCCCCTTTTTATGTTCACAAAATGGTGGAAATTCACCAAAAAAGAACATTGAATTACATCATTTATATTTATTTAAAAGTGTTCAAAATTTTGGATAAGGTTTATTCAAAGATTGGTTAAAAGTTTTTAAGTAAGTTTGATGTTGGAATGTTTACAAGTCTAAGGTTGGAGTTATTAAAATTATTTGTTATGAGTAGCTTTTTTTTCTTCCAATTTTTTATTTCAAATTATTTCAAATTAATTTTTTGTTTGATTTATTTCTTGAATTTACACTATTTTCCCATTTTTTCCCAAAAGAATCTCCAAGGTACAAAAATTCATTGCCAAAAAAAGAAAAAGAAAAAGAAAAAGAAGTAACATTGGTTAGTGGGGAGCATGGTGGGGGGGGGGGGGGGGGGTAATACAACTATATAATGCAAATTTACACCAAAAGAAACGAAGATAAAATACATTATTACATCATTAGAATAGTAATTAATAATAATATGTTGCAATATATATATATATTTGAAAGTTGTTTAATTAATCATTTGTATTAGTGTATGATTAATGTTGTTAAACAAACATGGCCTTGAAAATTAAATGGCTCTATTGATTACATAATTAATGTTTATCCTTGTTATTTTTTGCTAATTTAAGGGGGCAACAACATCAAAAAACTTTTCTTTTAAAATTCAAATTTCATCAAAATTTTAAAACAAGTTTTAGTAGGTCGCCATTATATTGAAGGATGCAAATAAATTGACATATAATTTCATTCCATTTGAGAAATGGACATATATTCTACTTAACAAAAATAACATTGTAAAAGACTTAATGGTGCATTTTTTAATTCACATTGAATTGAGTCATATTTACAAAGATTGTAGGTCAATTAAAACAAATAGATTTGTAATTTTTAAAATTTATTCATAACATGCTATTTTAAGTTACTTTTTCAAAACCCCTTAAATCAATTATTTATAAATTATAATTAATTTAAAAATTGTTGAATAATCTTTAAGATTATGTTTTCATCTATAACATTTGAATAAATTTTGAGAAAGAAAACATATGTTAAGGTTTGAATTTCCTAAACAATTTCATGTAGAACATAATAAACTTAATTTTTTTCTTTTATGTTATTAAAGTTGGAAATGATTTGGTGGTAAGATGTTGGTGCATCTCCATGAAGTCTTGGGTTTTCAAACCTTAACGGATGCATGCATTAATGTACATAGTGTGTATGTACATTGATGTTATCATGTACAATGTAATATATAAACATGTACATATGGTGGTGGTGATGGTGCCAAAACTTTTTGTTAGCAAAACCCAATATTTTTTACAAAAATAGTTTTTTTTTCACATGTGAAAAAATATAAACCGTGACTTGATGACCCAATAAAAAAAGGTGTTGTATGATGACATGACACTTTAGATCATCTCATGTTAACTTGGGACTTCATGATATCCATGTTAAATAATAATAATAATAATTACTTAACTTGTAACATGTGAATCTAAAAAGAAAATTTAAAATTTCACTAATTTTTTTATAATCAACTAATATTTTTTTACCAAAACCATACAAATTGCATATTAGTCAAATTTCTTGAAAACCTAATTAAAATTTAACTGAAAACGTAGTGAATTTGAATAATTGCAAATCCATTATTCTTTTTTGTCAACTCCAAGCTTAATGAAATAAAAAAGTTAATGAATGTAGGGTATTGAAAATATGTGCATATTAAAAAAG
>Ga0116228_10006499_pt1 | contig 10449 bp, 9 predicted proteins | sample S1TSphfallax_2_FD_89694 | JGI IMG/M metagenome (GOLD analysis project Ga0116228, IMG submission 89694) | Host-associated microbial communities from peat moss isolated from Minnesota, USA - S1T2_Fc - Sphagnum fallax MG | ecosystem: Host-associated > Plants > Peat moss > Unclassified | place: USA... | reverse complement strand
GAGAGAGAGAGAGAGAGAGAGAGAGAGAGAGAGTGAGAGTGTGCGTGAGTTCTTAGAGTGTGAGGTGGCTAGGATGGAGATGGCAGAGCAGCTTGGGCAATGCAACAACAAGCCTGCAAAAGAAGTTTCAAGAGTCTAAGGAAACCGAACTTGAGCTGCAGTCTCAGGAAGTCGTTGCAGCAGCATTTGAGTGATTCATGGAGTCGGAGTCGACGAGAGCCGCGTGCGTGCGTGCTCTACAACAACAGTTGAGGCTCTCGACTCTCTTAAGCTTGGCTTGGACCCCGTGATTCCCGAGCAGTGCAATCCGTGTCCGCCAGCATAGTAAGGCTACGACAAGGCTCACAGCACAGCACAGCACAGCACAGCACAGCACAGGGAGCTAGATGTAGCTTCTGCCCATAACCTCTTTTTGCGAGGCAGGTGAGCTTGAACCGTTACAAGGGTGGTTGGTGTCCAACTCGAGGACTCTGTTGCATTGCCACTGCTGAAGTGGGTCGTCGTCTTATTCTTCTTGAGCTTCAGGTGCAAGCAGCAGCAATGGCAGCAACAGAGTCTAAGAGTCCCTCCGTCTGGCTGTGATCCGCCTGGGAAGAGTTTGTTGCAATGTGTCCCATGTGCGAGGATCGGGGATGGCCACTGGGTCAGACGGCAATCGAGACGAGGTACAGGGAACTGGTGAAGCACAAGCCCACAGTATGTGCAGTGGTGAGGCGCATGATGAAGCATTTGATCCACAACAGCAGCTGGAGCTCAAGCCAGCCTCATGTGGACATCCCCAAGGCGAAGATGATTGCGCGAACCCAATTCTCCAAGTCGCGTAGCGTGCAGGCTGCGTGCCAATGTGCACAAGCGAGGGAGAGAGGAAGAAGCGCACGAGGTTCACTGTCGATGCCCACTTCCGGCGAACTCGATCGAAGCGGACAACCGTTGCAGCAGCAGCGGCGGCGAAGAACGCCTGCAGAATACTTCGTCGGTGGGCATCATCATCGTGCGCCGCGGCGGCAATCCTTCGAATCGCAACTGGGTTTGCAAGGCGTCGAGACGGACGTACATTCGAAGCAGAGGAGGAGGAGAATGAGGAGAAGGAGCAGCAGCAACAGCAGAACAAGAACAAGAAAGAGAAGCTCCTCCTCCTCCTCGTCCCCTTTGTCGAGGGAGCTTCACAGCCGACGACGACCTGCGAGTGAACCGCACCCATCTGCACGTCTTTCAGGAAGAAGATCCATCCGAGTCGCAGCAGTAACCAGCACTATGCAGACGATCGACACCACCTGCGAAGCTTGTGGAGCAGAGGTGCACATTCCTTGTCTCACAAAGACGAAGAAGAAGCAGCAGCTTGAACAAAGAAACAAAGAAGAGGAAGAAGAAAATCTTTCTTCCTCCTCCTCGGCTTCGAGGTCGACACACTGGAGGAATCCTCCTGCAGTCTTCTTCAATGCTGCTGCCACCGGAGGACCCAACAACAATGTCGTCGACAATCTGGATTCTTTCGAGTTTCGGACCACTTCCATCTCCAAGAGATCATCAGCTTCCTTCAATCATCTGCGAGGGAGTCTGAGATCCATGGTTTCCATCTCCGAGACCGTTTTCTCGACCAGCAGTGAACTGTACGAGGACGCGTCCATGACCAGATCTCTCTCCAGGAGGACGCTTTCCAGCCTCAGAGATCTCTGGAGTGCCCACAACGAATTCCTCGGCTGCTCCTCCTGCAGCAGACGACAGCAGCAGCGGTTCGAAGAGCTTCTTGATCATCATCATCATGTTGCCAAAAAGTCTTTGGCAAGGGGAGGAGGACTGGAGGAGGACGACAACGACGACGACAACGGATCTGATCTAGACGAAGAACCTGAAACCTCGGGGCGTTTTTACAGCTCAGGTAGAGTACACCACAAAGAAAAACCCTAATTCTTTCTTTCTTTTTTTTCTCGAGCAATGTGATGCCATTATCGTGTTGCACCAAAGAAGCTCTTCGAACCTCAACTTGGGTTTTTCGCAATCTACCTGATCCGATGCATTCTTGTTGTTGTTATAGTTTCTGTGGACTCATATGTTTGTGAGTGAGTTGTGGGGTTTTTCACAATCTGATGCATTCTTGTTGTGATGGTTTCCGTGGACTTATGTTGGTGGGTGGGTTGTGGTTGTTGCTTGCTTGTTTGTTTCTCCCCTTTTGTGAATCTCTTACAGAATCAGATACCATGATGTACTCTCTAGCAGCAGAAGAAGAAGAAATGGGTCAAGAGTTGAGCATTAGTGATGAAGCTCCTGAACAAGAAGAAGACTTGCTGCTGCGTCAGCTACTGTTCTCACAAGAGTCTTCTGCAGCTCCTCAACTCTCGCAGCAACAGCAGCTACAGTTATCACACCGCAAGGAGGAGGAGTCTGCAGAGTGGGTTACAGAGTATGATGGTACAGATGACAAGCTCAGAGATTCCACCAAGAAAAGTTGCAGCAGCGGCAATTCAAGGAGCTCCTTGTCCTTGTCATCCTCCTCAGCCTCCTCCTCCTCTTCCACACCAAAATCTACTACTAACCTCTCCTCAGGGTTTCCAGGAACTCGGAAGAAGAAGGACAACAACACCACACGGAAAACAACAGCAAGTTTTAAACAAAAGTCTCCAAAATCTGTGAGCATCGTTGCAACTTCAAACTACCACCACAACACAAACAACAACAACAACAGCAACAAGAAGTTCTCCTCATCATCAGAGAAGCACCAACAGCAAAATCATTCTCCAACATCACCGAGTGTTGTGGTTTTACTGGGAAAATATGGGAACAGGAAAGGAATGCGGATTGCGGGATTGCAGCAATCAGATCCACAAGCCTCGAATCACCATCATGGTGGGTCTCAGATGATGATGATGATGCAAAGGCACCACAGCAGCAGCAACAACACTGCCACTGCTGCCGCCGCCACCACTGCTGACACTAGTGGATCCTCATCAGATCACAGCCATGAGTGGGCATGTGCGAAACGAGCAATTGCAAGCTTTCAAGATGAGGTTGCTCGGATGCTGCTGGAGGGCACAGGAGATGTGAGTGAGCTTCAGGATATTGAGGATTTTTTGAACGGGTACATGAGATTGAACACTCCTTTCTATCTGGAGATGGTGGAAGAGTTTTTCAGAGCTATCTGCTTGGATTGTTTCAACAAACCATCGCTTGCTACTGACAGCAGCAGCAAGCATATGAGCAATAATGAGCCACAACAACCAGCAACAGCAGCAACTACCATCACCACCACCACCACCACCACCAGATCTGATCACAAAGACCACGACCTCTCCTCCTCTTCTGTTGCTGCTGGTGATGCATCTTTGAAATCAAAATGGAGATCCACACTGAGAATCCGCTGAGCTTCTTTCACTCAGCTTGGTTCAATAATTTCAGTCCTTAAGCTTTTCCATCTTACAATCTTTGAGTGAGCAGATTTGAAAATCCCTTTCTGCACGATCTCCAGAAACCAACTCTCTGCAAATCTTCTTTGAGCAAGTGAGGAAGCAGATTTGAAAACCCTCTAGAGATGAAATCAATCTCAGGAAACCAACTCTGATTGCAGTCTTCTTTGAGTGAAGATTTGAAAGAACCCTACCATCTGCTGCACAAGCTCTGGAAAACAAGAACTCTTTTGCATCTTCTTTGAGTGAGCCGATGTGAAAAACCAGCAATCTCAGGAAACCCAACTCTTTTGCATCTTCTTTGAGTGAGCCGATGTGAAATACCAGCAATCTCAGGAAACCCCAACTCTTTGCATCTTCTCTAAGTGAGCAGAGTTAAAAAACCCGCAATCTCAGGAGGAAAACCTCTGACTTTTTTTTCTTTCATCTTCTTTGAGTAAGTAGATTTGGAAATACTGTCTGCTGAGTGTGTGCGCAATCTCAGGAAATGAACTGTTTCTTGAGAAGAATCTGAGGGCTAGAGAAGACCAATTTTTGTGCAAGCTGCAAGCAAACAACAACAGTCAACCCCTTTTTGTGTTTTTCTTCCTAGTGTTGCTTGCTTGCAGCTTCTCCACTCACTCTTCCCAACACCCAAAGCTGGAGACTTACTGTGGGGGGCAGACACACACACACACACACATGCACGCACACATAAATACACATTCTTTTCTACTTTATAGATGTAAATCTCTTTTGTATATGTTCCTCGATTTTATTTCATCATCTTTATTGAATCAGCCTGCCTTCTGCACTTGGAAATAAAATATGGTGCAAATTTAGCACCCTTTTGTATATATGATGATAATGCTTTTTTGGGTGCAAGTTTTTTTGTGTCTTTCCAGCATCTTTTGGGTGAATAAACAAACAAACAAACAAACGCACTGGTTTGTATATAGAGCAAGATGTTTGCAAAAAAGCTCTCAACATTTTGCTGTCAAGATCACTCTCAAGGGTTTTTTTCTTGTTTTCAGAGGTTGCCATTTTTTGCTCTCAAGTGTTTTTTCCCTTGTTTTCAGAGATTACATGGTTTTTCTCATAACAATGAGGAGGACGTGACTTGCAGTTTGTATTACTCTTTTTTTTTGGGTGTGAGAAAACTCTAGTTCAAGATTTGAACAAATGTGAAGATTTCTGTTGGCAATCCTGTCCATACACGCAAGCAAGCTCTTGAGAGCTTTTCTTTGTATGCACAATGTGCAAGAGTGTGTGTTGAGTGTGCGTTTCTGTACAGTATGGAAATACACAACAATGTGCAAATGTTGTGGAATCATCCAAACACTAAATTTGTTTTTTTGGAAACCACCGGTAGTTTAATTGAGAGCTGCATTCATTTCATACATGAATAAATGCATATTACATAAGCAGTGGGGGCTACCTTACATTGTAGCCACCTTCACAGATTCTCAAACAAAGTCGAGATTCGATGGCCCTGACTATCCACAAGAATGCCATCCACTAGATCCTTGGCGTTGTCGATCAAGGCCAGAATCTGCCCAGCAAAGAGTGTGATGGTGATGACAAAACCATCACCCCTGTTTGCAAGGGTGAACATGCTGCTCTTAATGTTGCCAGTATTGTAGATGATCCACTCTGTAGGTTGCAGCTCTTCTGGATTGCCATTTGGATTGCTGGGAATAACTACAATCACCGTGCTCACTGTCCAATTCTTCAGAGTTACTACTGCAGGTGACCCTTTGTTTGCTGATGCCATAGCCATGACCACCATCACTGCCTGCACAACAGACAGATGTACCAACAACAACAGCAAATGATTCTTCCTCATGATCACTGCAAATTTCCTGTGTACATTTGCAGTCAACTATCAGCTCCCAATTTTTCTTCCAGCTGAATGCACTGGGTGCAGGAGGAGAGATCAGATAGAGTGAGAAATAGTGTTTGAGAATGTGAGAGGTACAACACAGACACAGAGAGACATAGGCAGGGCTGGGAGAATGAGAGAATGTGGGGAGAGATCTAGGGTCTATAGAGGCATCGAATTGGAGCATTTTAGCAACATCATAGGTACACCAAATGGCAGATTTGCAGGATACAATCAGATACCAGTAACAATAGAATTCCTACCAGTGTTAGGTGTATAATAACAACACATGGGTGCAGAAATATACCGTTGTGCAGATAAGATGTACCCTCCTCCAGAGTCTCATCATGATCATGATCATGATCAGATTGTGTAGAGGATACTTCCAACTGCCCACTGCACACAAAAAGAGAATTCAACTAGATTGATACATGCTGTAGTAGGTCCAGGAAAAAGGAAGACATGATAAGAGGTCACAGTAGGAAACTCCAAAAATGTTAATTTCACCCATGCATTTGGTTCCTTTGTATTACCAGCTTTCCATTCATCTTGTTAAGCTCCAAAAAGATCACCCAGTTATGAATACAAAACATACTTATGGACAGTCCATTACTCCAAGCAAAGATGAAAGAACTTGCACCACAGATTAAGGGTTTATAAGGTGCCAAACTTAACAGACCAAAGCTTTTGAAGCTCGCTCTATATGTTGATGCTTGCTCCAGAGAGATGACGTCTCAACCTTTTTTTGGGGTCTTCAGCTTCTGTCAGACTTTGCAAAACAGGCTATATGCAACACAAAGGATACGTTTCATCTCCTTTTGATCTCCTACAAACTGATTTGTTGACAGACAGTACTGAAAATGAACCCCATCCTGTGAAAAGAGAGCTTGAACAGGTGTAGGTTTTTCTAGATAATGAAAGACCTGTCCATGCCCTTTAAGCTGACAGGGTATTGTTATACAGAAAAAATAATTAGACAGACCTTGCAATATCTAAGCATCCAAGTTGTGAACTATCAAGCACAAAAAGCAACTGACCTACAGTAACAATTGAAACTTCATAGCTTCCCTTTCTCTATTGTGAAAATCTTGTTACTTGCAAATCCATTGCCGCCTGTGCCTGAGAGCTTCTTCATCAACATGATTGGAAGAGTGTCTACTTTCCTGATCTCTATGTACAGCACGCGGATTAACACTGGTGCCTACTACTCACAACCTTGAGGCGTGATCTCAGCCACTGACAACCACCAAATGAGTTTACTCCTTCCTTTTCCAAACTACAAATCCTCTCAGCATTGTAGAAAATCCCTGGTAATATTGGTGCTCGTCCATTGGCATAAGCTGACTAAATTGGCATCCTTGAGCAATAAACTTCAAAATCGGTAGGCCTGTGGCTGAAGGCCACAATGTAAACAAACTGGCAGACACCACCCTCCCCCTCGCTTCAGCTGGAGCACATTCTATGACTACTGAGCTAGTGATTAGTTGCCTTGTCCCACTTGCTCTTCTTGCCGGCACGGAATTCATTCTTGACAGACACCTCAGTTGTTGTCATAGCTGTGTGGGTTACTGCAGATGTAGTAGTATTAATGGTGGTTTGACTTGCCTCTCCTAGTCCATGTGTAGCAATGACTGTGACTCCTGAAGAAGCACAACCACACAAAACAGCTTCAATCAGCCTTTGCAGGTTCCTACCTCACTTATAGTGCACAGAAATGAAGTGATGGAACCTGAGCCAAAACACCTTAAAGCATGAAGGCATTTTTTAGCTCCAAAGCCAACCAGATAGGTAAACCTCTTTAAAAAAGAGCATGAATGTATGCCTCATATGTTAAGTCATTCCAATGCAGCAGCAACAGGACCTAAGTCCACATGGAGAGAAATCCTAAACAGACCATGGATGTAGTGCAAATATACCACATCTAAAATATTGGATTACTTGGCCTTCTGCAAGGCCAACAAAAGACAAAAGAGTTTGGGGCAGAAGATTCAGAGGCCAGCTCCATAGTCATAAGTGGTGTCCCCAAGGCCATTGATCTTAATAATTCACCTTGTTGAAAATACCAAAATTAACAAGAGTGCAGGCAAAACTATACATTAATCACCAAGAAATGTACTTCACACCTGAGTATACTAAATGATGGGACCATTATCATTATCTGTCAGGTCATAGGTTGGCCACCTCATGCCATTCTCAAAAATATTTATTCCAGTGGGTCTCTGCCTTTCTGGCAAAAATGTCCAACCCTCTCGGGTGGCTCTGATGCCCCACCCAGTGCAACCCATTTTCTGTTATCACTGGCCTTTGGCAATAGCCAATTAGCAAGAGCTACACCCCCATCCTACATTCACAGAAAACTTGAAGCCACCATAAATAGAAACAGTACCAGTGAAGCCACCTTTCTGACCAGTGAGAATTGGCATGATGGGTTTTGGCCGAGGATCTGGCAACAGTCCAGCAGCAGAGGGTGCTCGTGCAAAGTCAATAGTACTACGCTGACTTTGTGTCCTCTCTGCTCCCCTTCTCTGCGTTGCTACTGCCACCACACAACCTCAAAATAGCCACGGGATTTGGCTCAATACAAAAATCTTTCAAGGAATCCCTTTATTTGAACCTTCTTAGCACAGTCAGAAGATAGAGAGTTGGTGTTTTTCAGTGATTACTCTATTGCAAACCCAATAATGCTGAGGAACACAACACATGATGCAAGGAGCAAAATGTCAAAGTGCAGTGTCTGTACCCAAGGCATCAAAAAAATCAATTTTCTCATAGCCATGTGGATTGAAGATGTCAGGCCTGAAACAGCTACCAATCTGATCGATGTTTTCATGGGTGACAGCATGCTGCAGAAAATCTGGGTTTCGGTATCCTTTTGAGTTACGCAAATCCTCATTGAAGCTTCTTCCAGCTTCCTTTAACTTGGAATACTTGGTGAATTTCGCCTGCCCAATCACACAACAAAGATGGTTCAACGTTCCTCCTCTCTAAGTGCCTCCTACTGTTTGCAAATGTTGTGAGCAGAACACACCATATCTGGCCCAAAACACACACACCAAAGCTTCAGATTTGGTAGTCAACAGCAGCATATTGAGATTCAGCACTACATGCATACAGGAAATGCTAGCTGCATGAGTTCTTCAAACAATCTTCAAGTTTTAGGCCACAATAGGAAATGGGATATGGAGGGGCACTGCTTGCATCCACAGCTACATTGGAAATGCATAGCAACACATTTTCTATTCTTGGGATTAAACAAGCACAGTACCACTTTACAGATGCAAAAAAATCAGACTACTAATGCTTGACCCACTCCATCCCTTTACAGGGTAGCAATGGAACATGAGGACACAAGATTCAAAGCACTGACATTGAGAAAATTCCCATGATCAGCAGGATGTCATTCTTAGAGATTGCACCCTAGCTCTTGTAAGTTGAATCTAACTTTGTTATTCATTTCTGGTTGAACCCCCCATCCTGACGCAGCAAGCAGCCATCTGATTCAACATCAAAAGCAGATCAGATCTGGACTGAGGAATTCATGAGAAGGGAGCATAACACACCTTCAACTCATCTGAGCATAGTGTGTGAGGTGGAGATGGCAAAAAGCCAGCCAGTGGGTCGTGTTCTGCTGTGTGAGGATTCACAGAATTGTCAAGACTGTCTTGCACCACACTTGTCTCTGCCTCGCCTTCATCTTTGCTAGGAGTGAGCTCCTTCCCTGACAAGCAAAACAATCCCTGACCTGCAATAAAGTGAGATCTGCAGAGTGTGAGTAAACTGTTTGTGTGCCTCGTGTCCAGGAATTCAAACATTGTGATTGTTAGAATCAAATCCCACTTCCTAATGCCCAGCACAAACTCTTGGTGCTTGATGACCCTGTTCTACTTCTCCCATTATCCCCTAAAAGACATCAGTTCTTCAGAGCTTTGTGTGATAATGAGAGGACCTATCGACCTCCCAAACCCTAGACCTCATATTTCGGGCCTTAAAGTAGATTCTTTGCACGCATGTTCATGCTTGGAGAGTTTCAAGACATGGATCTGATCTTCTTGCAGAAACTACTGCAAATGAACAACTCAGGACCAATGAAAGTCTCAACTTCCACAAAGTTGCAGCTGTGAAGATGAACTACAGACTGCTGCTGCTGGAGACTCCCCAAACCCCCACCTTCCCACATAATGTACCAATGTGTTATCTATCTGTTGCAGGGAAAAAAAAACTACAAAGAATGAGGGACTACCAGGAGTCAAATCACTACAAAAGTATCAAGTAAAAAGCTTGCTCATGACACAGTCTTGACAAGCTAACTTCTCTCAGCTGTATGAAAATGAAACCTGAGTTTTCATATCTAATCTAAACAAAGAAATTCTGCTCCATATCTGATCTGAACAAAGCAATTTGCTACATATCTGATCTGAGCAAGGCAAGTGCATGGTTGTAGTGAAGGTAAAAAGTAGTACCATTGTCAACCTGCATATCATCACCATCACCAACAGCCACACTCCCATCACCAACAGTCTCTCTTTCCTACACACAATGCCCACACATACACAGACACAGCATCCCCTCTTCCTCAGCAAACCCACAAGCAGTTCCCATCAGTAAACCCATCTACATCTGTCTGCTACTGGCTTCACAATTGTCTGCTACTGGCCTCTGATGTCATTCTGCTCTCAAGTAGAGCATCAATTTTGGCTTCTGGCCGTGAGCTTTCAACAAGTTCCCACAACTAGAGCACGGTATAAACCAGTTGAGGGCACTGACATCTCTCTCTCTCTCTCTCTCTCTCTCTCTCTCTCTCTCTCTCTCCCCTCTTGTTGCAGAATTGAAGCTCAAGAGCAGAAGGAAAGAGGGAGGGGGAGAGGACCAACCTCATGCTCAGGAGACGCAGCGGCCTCATCATGTGCATAGTCCACGATGCTGCTGCCTGCAGCTTCTCCGTCGCCGGGAATCGCTGTCGTCAATGGAGGAGGTGAGGCAGCGGCATCCTCCAGGTCGTCGTCGGAATCCAGATCCCCATAGACAACGGACAGGAGTGCGATGCCCTCCGCATCGCGCCTGCCTGCTGCCATCCCTAGCAAGAGAAACCTAGGGTTGCAACAGAAGGAAAAAAAAGCTCGAGTTCTTGTCAGGGTGAGTACACACAACAGCCTACCAGCAGTTGAAGCTCCTCCTTCAGAAACCTTC
>Ga0116228_10006498_pt1 | contig 10449 bp, 5 predicted proteins | sample S1TSphfallax_2_FD_89694 | JGI IMG/M metagenome (GOLD analysis project Ga0116228, IMG submission 89694) | Host-associated microbial communities from peat moss isolated from Minnesota, USA - S1T2_Fc - Sphagnum fallax MG | ecosystem: Host-associated > Plants > Peat moss > Unclassified | place: USA... | reverse complement strand
TTTAGATCTCTTCTTCTTATCTTCCTTCTTCTTTCATGGTTGCAAAGCTAATTACATTACTATCTTGTTGAAGACTTGTTTGATTCCTTTGCTTCTAATGTGCTAGGGATGTTTTGTGACTAATGAAGAGAACCTTACTATTTTGAAGTTGATTTCCAAAGTTCTCGACAATTGTTTGTCAAAGAATGTCTAATCAACACATACATGTTGAATCCATTCTTGTTGTACAAGTAATCCTTCTCTTGACGTGATAGTCCTCATCAACATCACCTCCATTTTTTTCAACAAAATTGTCAAAAAGGGGGAAGGGGTGGGCACTATTGAACGTCTTCCCCAAGTGTATTCTTTTCTTTCTCAATGTTGCATAATTGAATAACATGGTTCTTTGTCTTAACTCTTGCAAAGTTTGTTTGGATGATATAAATGTGGTTAATTGAACAAGTTTTCATGGTTTCAATCTTGCATCAATAAAAAGCCTTTTCAAGATATCTAGTTGAATGAATACAAAACAAGATTTTAAAGGCCACAAACAAAGAAAAGTATTTCTAGTTGGAGAAGTTGGATTATGGTCAAACACATGCAAAGAAGTAAGTTGTATAACCAATCCTTGAAATCTAACAATGATGACCTTCTCCTATTGCCTCTTCCTTGATAACATTTCCTTGTGATACACCTATCTATGGGCTTTCAAAGGTATGGTCTCGGTCTGTGGGATTATCCATTGATTTTTTAATAGTTTGTTGCTACCTCCTATGTCTAAGAAAAAAAGTATGCAAATTGTGCACACGTTCTTCATCTTTGCATGCATGCTTTTGAATGAAAACATTTCTATTTTGGATTGGACTTTCATCACCCTAACAATAGTCTTTAGTTTTTAGAAATCATATACCTTTAGTCTTGGGTAGTATTGTGATTATTGTACATGACTTATAACATGTATGATGAACTATTACACATTGTGCACCAATTACTATGAATTTTTGTTGTTGTTCAACTCCTTAATTTTTTTTTGCAATTTCTAGCATAACAAGGCAATTCTTGTGGCAATATCATGTTCTCAATGTACATCTTATAGTTTATTTTTGAGCTTGTAATATTTTTCCAAACTATGTTTGCTTGGGTGCCAAGTTTATGTATAACTTGTGCATATATATGTACATATGCATATATGATTGACTTTTGTTGTTTATGTATGTTGATCCATGATTACAACCTACAAAGGATTTGAAAACCACACCAAAATTACCACCACCTCAAGCTTTTGTTAATGAAATTGGTTTTTATTTTACTTTGAAACTCTTTTTTTTTTAATTTACCATCCCAAAAAAATTCACAATGAAAAAGTTTTGTGGATCAAGAGGAATAATTTGTGAGCTTGTTTGCTTAAAGCATTTGTTGACTTAGAACAAATCCACCCACATCCAATATATGGACTTCTAGAAATGTCTATCACATCTTGAATAGAATGCAAGTAATTTTTGTTAACATGAAATATTGAAAAATATACCACAAGGCTTAGTTAAATACCATCACAAGGATCGATCATCATGATTTGCCAATCAAAATCAATCATATTTCTTTATTAACCTTTATAAAAAGCATTGTATCATGTGTAAATTTTAAATCCAAACATCCAAATTCAATTTCATGTTATTTGAAATTTGAACTTCATCAAAATTATAGTTTTCATGTTATTATATAAGTACTAATTACCAACCAAGTTGCTCCCAACCATTTCCATTTGGTTATCTATGTTGAAGTTTCACAAATGTTGTTAACAAAATTACAATTTTGGAACTAAGAACACAAAAAGTTTTATAACACATAAGAAAAGTTACATATCATGTGTAATAAATGGAACATGGTCCAAATATTTGATCCTACATTCACCTTGCTTTTGGCTAGATTTTGTTTTCAATGATGTGTTTTGAATGTGCTACACTTATGAAGTTTGACCAATAAATTTTGTGTTCCTATGGATTGCAAGTAAACATTTCCAATGTGCTAATGGATGTAGAAGGTTGTTAAAACAAACAATGAATGAGCTTGAAACATAAAGTAAGATTTCATATACAAAATCTTGTGGTCACAGCATAACTTATACTTTAATGTGGCAACCATAAACCTCCTCCTTAAGAAGATGAAAACACCCTACAACCCTAAAACCTTCTACTAGAAATCAAAAACCCTTATGCTTAAGGTATTGTCCTCATGAAGGTAGCACTGATTTAGGTTTCAAAAGAATCATACTTTACAACTTTAAAAATTAAAAAATAAATCAAATCATATGTTATAAATTTTTTTATGGTTGATTCCCAACACAAAATGACATCTTGTGTTCAATTTGAAATTTGGTTTAAATTACCAATGCTTGAATGAAAAAACTAACCTACCATTATTGTTATAATCCAAATCTTCCATCAAATCCAAATTTCCTTGGGCCTTCTTTGACGGTTTATTTTGGATTTCTAACAACAAACACAAAATGGACCATCATGTAACAAAATTTTATACATGATTTGCATGCTACCTATAACTACTTGTTGCCCAAATCAAATGACAAACTCCATTATATATCTTTTCATTTTTGTACACATGGTTTTTGCCTATATCAAATGACAAACTCCATTGTCTAAATTTTCATCTTCGTACGCTTAGTTGAAAGATAACTTATAGTACACCTTTTTTGTGCAACTATTTACAATTGCAAATTGAAAACCATCTATAAGACCTAAGGAAGGACACTATTATTTGAATTTACAAAATACATGAAAAAAAATAATTCTACATATTGGTTGTTGTGTAAGAATTATAATTTAATTAGTTTTATAATATAATTATTTTCATTATTAAAATAAATATATGATTAATATAAAATATTCATTCAACTTCAATATTAGGAAAAAACAAGAAAAGTAAAACATATGTAATAAAAAATCTAAGTATTAATTGTTAATAGGTTCAATTAATAGGTTAGCAAATGAATTATTATTAACAAATTGAATTAATGATATTAAGTTCAATAGGTTAGTAAGTGAATTAATATCAATAAACAAATTGATAATCAAATTTGTTAAGTGAATGTGAAGGAATGTGAATGGAGGGGTCCTTCCACACCATTGACAATTGAATCATTTTGAAAAAATATATACTAAATAAATGGATATTTTGTTCTGCCACCTCCCAATTATCTAGTTGGAGGATATGCTAAATACATATATGATATGTTAATAAAATAACATTCTATCACATGATCTAACCAGGTACAATTGAATCCTCATCATTCCTCACAATTTCAAATATTAAAATTTAAATATGTGCATACTAAAAACATTTAGGTAATAATAAGATGGAAAAAATGGTTCCTTCACATAACACCTTCCAAACAATGCATTGTTTGACACAAGCAATGTAAAATTCTAACAAATTATGATGTCCCCCTTTAGGCATAAGATTTCAAAACTCCCAATGTCAATAGTTTGCATGGGGGAACTCAATTAAAGTGAGGGATGTTTGAAAAGAAAATCATGGCAAAGGTAAATTTTATTAACAAGGCCATCAACTAATTAAAAATGTGTTAACTTATCTAATTGTCAATATTGTAAAAATTTGCCAAACACATGAAATTGGTTAAGAATCATGTTCAATTATGCATATGATTAGTAGACCTTAGGGAATCTCCTTTTCTTCCAAAAGAATTGGCTTGAATTTAAATCATTAAATTGACTTTTCAAACACCACTACAATATTTCACCAATTCTGCCAATGAAAAATGGATAACCCCACACCATAATGTTTGCTTTTGCACTTGTCTTTCCCAATAATTCCTCTAGTTGTCCACTTCATTTGACATGCTCCCAAGCTCCTTGATAGATTCAAATGGGAGTCTAAAGTGAAAACAATGGAAGAGCAAGGAGTTGGGGACATGTTCCTTGGCTCATAAAATTTTGGGGGTAGAAACGTGTGCTAGAGCTCTGGGATGGGACTAGGAAGAATGACAAGCACTTAATCACTCACACGGACTTGCACAAAATCAAACAACAAGTTGGTTAGTGCATAGTTGGGGGCACTTTTGGTGCTAAGACAAGCCATGGGCAAACTCGAACTCACAAAACTCACCACGGCCCAGACTTGGGGGAAGCCACCACCTTCCCCCTTATAGTATATTTTGTGCCTCTCCACGAGGCCCACATCCAAATGACATTTTGTCCCAAGACTCCCAAATGGGAGTCCCAAAATTCCCAAAGTTGGGACTTCTGTGACTTTGGGGCCCCATAACTTTGTGTGTAGACCTCTGATTAAGATGAGGTCTAAAGAAAAGTTGTAGCCCTCATCGATTTCTTTCCAACGGTATGTTGCAAGCCACTATACACAAGGAAATCAGGTCGATTATCGACTTTTAGTGGTTGAGAGTCAAATTATCAATTTGACTCCCGACCTTTCTTTTGGCCATAACTTGTGTTTTAAATGTCCAAATGAGTCATGTAAGCCCTTTTTAGACATCTACGTTTGAATAAATTTCCAATTATATAAAAAAACTCTTCAATTCAATGGGTTTTAACCCCTGCAATTACTCTCTGAAAATTCAAAAGTCCACTGGGACTCTAAACTCCCAAAGTGGAAACTCCCTTGGGAGTGTGAGAATTCATTCCCTCACACTTTCCTTCACTCCTAGGCTTCCTCTTGGCTCGCAACCTTGCAAGCCCTTGCGTTGGTCGCGAGCCTGGGGTTAGGGTTGTGACATCATCCAACTAAACTTAGTAGAAATATTATCACACAATCATTTTTTTCTCATCATCCATATTGCTCTTAAGTTCTATTGTTGCAATAATTATGATCTTAAGTCCAACCGCAACAATAATCAAATGTCCACAAACATCATCATCACCACATCTAGTCATGGCTTCATAGATATGAATTTCACCTTAGATATTGCAAATGTACCCATAAATTAAATACTTCCAAAACATATCTCACATCTATTAGGTTAGTAACATATCATAAAATTAAAAAATTTATTAAAAAATGATATATGTTCCCCAACAACATTAAGTCTCTGTATACTTTGAGAAATAGATTTTAGATCTATTGGGTTAACAATAATATGCCAAATATGAACAAAAAAAAATGAAACTTATTAAAGCCAACAACACCATGCCTTTACAAACATAAAACATTGGGATTTTGAAAACAATAAAATTTATATCGTACATCAATAACATACCACATACTTAAAATGTTTGTCAATTTGCCTCCATGTCCTTCTTGATCAAACAATTTTAGTTTGTTATCAAGATTTTCTTTTTTGGTAGGATATTATGCCTTTTTATCCTTCCCCCACCTATCAAATCTTTCATTCACCATTTCTTTTACCTCCATCTTATCTCAACTATCCATTCCTTCGTCTCACATGTCCTTTAAACCTTTCTTGTGTAGGGTGCAATGTGCTAACTACCAAATTACTTATCCATTGGCAATCTACATCCACCATCATTGACCATTCCATGATCAATTTTATTAGAAAGAAAATGTAGTGTGTGGTCTTTATGTGGGGTAAACCCCTAAAATGAAAGCATCACCAAAATAAAAGGTTTGCTTAAGGTGGTAGCTAAAGGGTTGTCCTAGATTTCAATGATGTTTTAAAGGTTTATCCTAAATTTTCAAGCATAGGTCCAATGGATAGGCCATTAGAAAAAAGGTATATGTTATGCGCTAAGGTTTTGAGCTTGTAGTTCAATTTAAATAAAATTAGGTCCTCCACACATTGACATAGTTTTGTCTATTTACAACATAAAGGTATGCATAACACATATGAAATAATGAAATGTTTGTTGGACATGAATAATGCACATTGATTAACAATTTCATAATCACCATTGTTAGGTATGAAATTGTCACATCCAACTTGAAAAAAATATGTTAAACATATGAATTACTACAAAACACTCTATACAATGATACATCAATGACTGATTGTAAAATATGTTACAATCTAAATGATTAAAAACATCAAACTTGGAAGTTCCACAATAAAATAATTCAAATCTATTTGTATTTATTCGTCTCAATCTATTTTGGTAAATTTTAATGGCCTTGTTGAAATTATGGTCAATTTTTGTGAATACCTCTTGAAATGTTTTCTCCTTTTTAAACCTATGATTTTATAGAAAAATATTAATGCCATGTTCAACTATACAACTTGTGAGGTGCCCACCCATTGGTTCAACTCATGACTTCACAAAATAAAAGCCTATATCCAAGCATGTGCATCACTAATGTACAAGAAACCAATGGTGTACCTAGATAGTTCTTCATGTTTTATTTTTCCAACCAATGTTCATTGATCATGTCATCATGTACCTAGATATATACCTTAATTAGTATATATTTTTCATATGCACCCATGTACCCATTGAGCATTGGTTATGAATATTATTTTAAACATGAGTAATTGAAGACAAAATAAAAAGATTTGAAACAAACTCATATTATAATAAATAATGCATAAATAGTTAGAATGAAAATTAGAAATTTGACAATTCATCAATTAAGATTGGATCATCTTCAAAATGACATATAATATTTGCATATTCAAACATTTTTTAACATTATTGTCAATGAGTCATGTTTAACATTCCTCAAATTTATTTTCTTTCATTTATAGGTCAAGTTAAAAGAATTTGGTTTAAAGCTTCACCTATTTCACCCATGTTTGTTTTTTACAATGTTTTCCATCACTTTAGAAAAAATAGGGTTCCCCCATCCTCTAGCCTTCCATGTGTGTTTATTTTACAACCCATCAATATAATGCATGTATCTATCAATATTGTGTTGTTCTAAAAAACATTATTTTGATATAAAGCCTTTAATTCATGTTCTTTTGGAATTTAACTAATCAAAACACCAATGATCATGTATATTTTAGATTTTAAAAAATAATGAACCTTTTTGTCAAATGTATTTGCAAACATCTTCAAAAGTCAATTAAAGAAGGTACTACTTCTTTCAATTATTTAATCTCTAGTCACAAGAGTTGGGGTTATGTGGGTAGAAAATTGACCAAGGAACCTTTAAAGAACCATTTTTGAAATCAAACTTGGGTGCGAAATTAAAAGTTGCAATTGATCTATTTTGAGAATGTACCAAATAATGACTTTCAATCTAAACATTCATTTATAGTTTGGTTAAATTTTTCATGTGTGAAATGTTTTATGATAGTCGATTCTTGCAATGTGTAATGGGTTCGTTTACTAACATGTAAACTTGCACATGTTAAAAACTTACATACCCAAGCATAGAATCCATTCATGACATTTCCTTATAAACGAATGTAGGGGTTAAATGCTTCTCCTCTAATTTAAATATCTTGCCTTGGCCATTACTTGCATTGGCATTTTAAAACCTTTGAAGAATCGAGAAGTAAAGGTTGTTATTGAACAAACAATGGAAGCTTACTACCACTTCACTCACCAAAACAAAAATGATAGCAATTGAAAGCTTCCACTTATCCTTGGACATAATCAATCTTCCACATGTTCTATGACAAGTTCAAGTAACCTTGCTCACATTGATTTTTTTTGCAAATAGGTTAGGTTCTCCAAAACAAATCAAAGCGAAAACCTTCAATTTGGTGAAATCATTAATTGAAAATGTGGCAACCATTGAGTCCCAACAAAGGTAATTCTTACATAATGTTGGAAGCATTAACCAAAGGTACATACACCTAACTATTACCCACCAACTTTGGTTGAAAAAAAAAACCACCCACCATTGATATTCACCTTTTGATATGTGCCTATGATCATGAACAAAAATGGAAACACAATGTTGTGTGGAATGCCTTTGTGTATATCATTCGAAAAAGTCAAAAAATTTATCAAATGATAGGTGCATGTGTTATTTTCATTCACATTTTAGTCCTTGCAAAGGAGAAGCTTTGACCCCTTGTAAACACCATTATTTCTAATTTCACATGAAAATCAACCTTCTTCCTTGGTTAGTTTTTATGAAAGGCATAACAACTTTTTAAATAACACAAATAAAGGGAAAAACCTATTATGGTCAAGACTTGGGAGATTAAATTTTCCCTTATAATGACAAATTTATTCAATTGCTTTCATCAATGAACAAATGATTTCATGCATATATATCTCAAATCTAAACTTGAAACACCAAATGCATTAAAAGGCTCCCCTTTCCAACTTGAAATTCAAGAAATAGAAAAGCGTTCCATTTCAAGTGGGAATTATAATAATGTGAATGATTACTTATCAATTATTATTTTTATTGGTTCATGCCTTTAAGCAAGGACTAGGCATTCATTTGGCTCTATAACACATGAATGTTAGAAATACCTTACACCTTATGGACATAAATAGGTGATCCTCAATCACTCTTTTTTATACATCACCTAACAGTTCATAGAACTAAATGTTTGAAAAATTAAATATTTTTATAATTAAATAAGGGGAGGCAAATGATTCCATGTTTTAGTTATTTCAAAGTTATATTCCATTGTTCATATGCATTTCATTTTATTTTATTTTTGTAAAATTTTGGTTTAAGTTTGCATTTTTAATCTTATGTTAAGGAATACAAATTGTCATGTATAAAACAAATAAAGTAATTTAAAATAAAATTATTTTAGATAAAAATGAAAATATTCTAAATATTAGCATGAAACTCATGTATTTTACACCTTTACTATTTGGCCATGTTTTTAAACAAAGATTATGTATTCACTTGGCTTTATAACACCTTAACACTAGAAATAACTTCACTTCATACACAAAAATAGGTGATAAAACACATGTACAAATTACATGGTAATTTATAAATAACTAATTCAAAGACCATGTGCTTTGGACCTAAGTTTCTAGAAATAAAAATAAGTGAAAACAAATGATTTGTTATTTTGTTTATTTCAAAGTTTAATTAGATTGTTGTGCCTCTTATTTTGTTTCATTCATGCATAATTTTGGTGGAATTACAATTTTATTTTAATGAATGTAACACCCTTGACCTAAGGGGAAAAATTCTCTTGCATTCCCATATGGTCTTAAATAGGTCATCATTATTTATTCCAAATTTCAAAATGATTACTTCATGTCCATGAATGATTCTAGTGATTGGTCCTAGTCATTTTTTTGCATGAAAATTTGTGAATTAAAAATGATAGAATATTTTGTTACAATTTTCTTTAATATTGCTTTAAAATAATTTAAATTTTTTTTGGGGGAGTTAGGGTGTTACCACATTTATGTATATTAGCTTCATTTTTAGAATCTTTGAAACAATGTTGCTAGTTACATTGAAATTTGCCTAAAGATGTTCATCACCCTAGCTCCATTAATAAATTGAAAAAAAATTCAGCTTAGAATACTTGGTTTGACGCTTGAATTTTTAATTCTGAAAAATTCGAAAATAAAAAAAAAAAAACTTATTGTAAGCTACATTTGTTTCAAATGATTTGAATTGTTTTAGTGGTGATGTGTGAACATGTACATATTATATCCTCCCTTCAAAAAACAACCAAAGATCATATATAGAAGCAACTTTTTTGAAATTTCGATAGATTAAAAAAAATAACTTTATAATTTTTTTAGCAAATTTAAATAACAATTTAATTTACACCGAAGTTGCCAAGATATAAATATTGATAGGGCTTCAAATACATCACATTTCTAGAGTTGCTCTTAGACTTGGAAAAGGTGGGTTCAAACCAATGTTTTTTTAATAAAATATTTATTTACAACCAATGTGGCAATCATCCATAGGAATATATTTTAAAAATTGCATTCTTCCCTAGGAAGATTTAACTAGAAGTAGCTATAAATCATATACGAAAATACAAAATTTTAATCATCCTTCTATATTTTTGGCTACATGCTAAAAACCAAATACAAAAATCTAGAGATTTTTACTCTTTTTTTTCCCTCACTTTTGGCAATTGAAAACCTCCAAATTGCTTCATCTTCCCCAAAAATAAAATAAAATAAATAATCATTTTAATTTTCGTTTATTTCATCAAATTTCTCCAATAAAAAAGGCTGATGATTCACATGGCATACATACAAACATCACTTTCATTTATTATTATATAGATGCTCAGGAATACAAATTGTTATGTATATAAATAAATTAAAAAAATACCATACCCATCATTCATATTTGAAAAATTCTGCAAAAATAAATAAATAGTATATAATCTTAATTCTAGGAATTAACAAATTCAGTGGCAGGTACCATAATCCAATGTGAAAATTATGTTTAAAATTAAGGGAAATTAGCATATATATATATATCATGGCATGGATCTCATGGGTCCCCCCTTCCCCCCGCCACCGGGTCCAAAGGGAAACAAGTCTGTCCATAGGACTATAGACTATACCTCTGGAATTTGCCACGTCAGCTAAATTGCCGTCGGCACCTTATCTAGACGGCGGGGCC
>Ga0116228_10006497_pt1 | contig 10451 bp, 10 predicted proteins | sample S1TSphfallax_2_FD_89694 | JGI IMG/M metagenome (GOLD analysis project Ga0116228, IMG submission 89694) | Host-associated microbial communities from peat moss isolated from Minnesota, USA - S1T2_Fc - Sphagnum fallax MG | ecosystem: Host-associated > Plants > Peat moss > Unclassified | place... | reverse complement strand
TCCCCCTGCTGGCCCACACAGTTCTGCCATAGAAACTATGACAGAGTTGTGCAAAACAGACAACCCTGTAACAGACAGACAGACACCATCACTATAAAAACTGTGACAGGGTTGTGCAGAATAGACAACCCTGTAACAGTAACAGACAGACACCACCACTGTAGCTTTAATATATAAGATGAGTAGATTTGGGGGGCTGGGGCAAACAAGAAGATGCAAGGAATAGGTCTAATCTAGCTTATATGTAGATCAGGACAAATTAGAAGATGGTTCATTTTCTTGCTGTATTGAGGTTTTTTGTTTTCACAAGATCCAGCGTTTAGATCTTATCTAACAGATGGGTAGATTGGAGGCAAACAATAGGATGCAGTTTATAGGGTTTAAATCTAACGTATGCGTAGATGGAGACAAAGTAGAAGATTTTCAGTTTCCTTTGCTGTAATGAGGTTTTTTGTGTTCGTGGTTTCTGCAGCCGCGGGCGCGCTTGTTTGTCGCAGTGGACTTGGAAGAGAAGAGAGGGGGAGACGAGAGAGTGCGCGCGCGTGCGTGCGAGAGAGGAGGAAGGAGACTATTGTATCGTCGTTTTGCAGTAACGGTTTTCCTGTTTGGTTGTTTCCTTCTTTAACAGTGCCGGTGGTCTTGAGGGCTGGTGTTGCTTCCGAAGATGGAAGCAACTCAGTTGCTTCTTCCAGTTTCCAATCATAAGAAGCCCAAGGTTATGGAGTATGCAGTGGCTGTGGCGGCGCCGGATGATGGAGGAGCTGCTGTGGCTTTGGAGCAGCAAGTAGGGACAGAAGCAGAAGCTGTTGTTGAAGCGAAGCTTGGGGTTATTGTTCCCGGGAAGTCTATCACCTTGAACCAGATACAGCGCGATAGAATCACCAAGATAGCTACTGCGAATTGGTCGGTGACTAGGAATGGCAACGCTAGCGTCGCCTTCAATGCTCAACTCGTTGTTGATATCTACCGCACGGAGCTCACCGTGTCAGCGCCATTGCAGCGCGTTATGGTGCTGGAGATTAGTCAGTATTTGGAGAATTATCTGTGGCCGCATTTCGATCCTCTCACTGCTACCTTTGAGCATGTCATGTCCATCATCCTCATGGTCAACGAAAAGGTAACAGACTTAAACCATATGATCTTCTATGATTGTTATCAAAGGAACCTTTAAGCTCGTTCCCAGGGGTTTTTCTCAAATTCTGTTTCTAGGGTTGATTAAACCCCTAGAAACCTTTGTCTGGATCGTTCTCAGAAGATTTGTGTTGCTAGGGTTTGTTTCTGAGAAGAAGAATTGATGAAACAAACACTGCTACTGCCAGACTAAACCCCAGGACCCTAGAAAAACCCTAGCAATGGCAAACCCAGCAGTAGCAATGTTTGTTTCATCAATTCTTCTTCTCATTGTGCTGGATGGAGTGGGGCAAATGGGAACTAAATCATAGGTTACTGCTGCTGCTGCAGCTCCTCATTTGCTTCATATCAAGCCCTTTACCTTTGCTCGTGAGCTCCTTTGTTGCCAATGCTGAAATTAGGGTTTCTGGAAATCATGCTAGATAGTTGCCCTTTTCCTTGGCTGGTGAGCTCCTTTGTTGCCCATGTTGAAATTAGGGTTTCTGGAAATCATGCTAGATAGTGGCCATCATAGATCAATGGCTTCTCAATGTGTCAGGATTTAAAGAGCTCCATCAAATGCAAGTGGCCTCCAGTTGGACTCCTTAGAGCTTTGCTGATGTATCTTTTCCACCTGGTTGGGGAGTATGCAGTTCCGGGAGAATGTACCTGCATGGGCATGTTTTCATGAAAGGGAGGATGTCTTCCCTCTCTTCTTCAACCGAGTGCTTACTCTCAAAGACCAGGTTTGCTCCTCAACTTCGGATGAACCTGCAGTAATTCTCTGGTATTTTGGCACTTCATAGCATTAGATTTTCTGTGTCTAGGACTCAGAATCAGTTATTTGAGTTGCTTTGCCTGGTTCGAGTTTTCTTTGGAACATGATCCAGTGAAAACCTGAAGCTTTGTGAATGGATTTGCTCATGTATTTGTTGGTCAGTGCAAAAATGATCTTAAGCATTTGTCTACAAGTCTCTGTGGAATATGGACAATGAAAATATGTCCCTGATTTGAAAGATGATAGTACAAATGTTGGTTCTACATATTGATGAGTGTCCTTGCAGATTCATTTAGGGCATTGTGCAGTTCTCAGGAAAACTCTGTATGCATGCAACTATTGATGTGACCTGGCATCTATAAATGATAAATCTGGTGTTTTTGTTGAGCTGCTAGAGGGTTACAACTTGAGCCTATTGTTGTTCATTGTGCTTGAGGTTTTATAAAATGCACTTTGAAGACAGTACAGCATTGCAGAAGAACTCAAGGTGTTACTGTACTGTTTCAGGAGGAGCATGTGATGAGCATACGAGAAAAGACAAACTACCTACTTTTCATGATTCACTGTTTCCAGGTGAGCATGCTGCTGTGTATCAACTATGAGCAATATTGTCTAATGTGTTTCTTGAGTGCTAGCCAACATTATGAGTGTTCCTGCTGCATTTCTGGAAATGTGACAGAAACTTAGCATGGAGATTCTGTATAAAAGTTTGCTCAAAATTTTTAGCTGACTATTATATACCTATCTGTACCAATCTTCGGGAGTTGAATCATCAGTGGATAGTCATGACAGCTCATCATTGCTATTCATGATGAAGGTGATGGTGTGACACGTTGTGAGTAACTCTTGCAAGGTTATGACTGCAGCAATTGTTGTGTTTCCTTCAAACTGTTGTTGTGGAGATTTGTGTGCAATCTTCTACATATATTGTCTATTGTGACCTGGGGGGCCTTTCACCACTGCATCCTTTTCCATAGTGGTTGAATGCAGGATTATTTACTGCTTGGAGATACATTTCTCTAGCTTGACAGCATGTGCATGAGCTATGCTATGATTTAGGAAATAGATCCTTTTAAGAAAGTTGTTGCTTAGCCAAGTTTCTGTATTGGGCCAGAGCCTTGAGGATGAGAAAGTGCGGGTAGCTGTCCTGAAGTTAGTCTCGCTGCAGCTTTGGCATGCCCTTTCCCCTGGTCGTCTTCAGGTATGAATACTGTTACACAAAGTCTATTATAACTGTGTGGCTATCACAAAGCAGATGTGCTGTGTAGAGGTCCGTGTCTGGCTGATCTTAAAAGCTCTGGTGTGTGCACATGCTGTATTCATGTCTGGTGTCACTTATTCTCTTCAGTATGTGATTCTAGAACAAGGGCACCTAGGAAAGAGCCTGGATATTAGTTGTAGGATTTTGGAAATTGCTGTCAAGTTTGCATCAAAACTTTATAACTATAGAAAGTTGTTAAGTAATGTATGGGGTAGGGCATGTAGATGGAATTGGTGCAGCATTCCCAGCTTTTGGATCATTGGAAAAAGTTGCTGAAAAAGGAAGTGCGTTTGGCGAAGGCTTCAAGTGGCACTGCAACAAGGGATAAATTGGAAGTTCGTTTTTTGCCATCTTTGGTGCAAGAATTTCTGGAGGTCAGTACATCTCTGCACATTAGATTCTTAAGTAGGTCTCCCTGTACACCACTTCACAGGATTTGATTTGAGAACCACCCTATGTCACTACTATACCGTGAATGATTTGCAGAGTCCCTGGTTTCTGAAAATTGATTCTCTTTAAACCTTGTTTAAACTTGTTTCTGTTACTAGCAACAAGTTGTAATGATCCACTTTTTGCCTAAAACCATTTTGCACCTGATTGGGAAGGTTTTGGAGTCCACAGTTATCTTCTCCAACGAGGATAAGGAGATAGTGGACAATGGCAGTGAGGCAATGGAAAATGGTGCAGCGGACACTGGGCCATCAGTTGACCCTACATCCCTACTATACTGTGAACGATTTGCAGAGTTCCTGATCGATCTGCTCAGTCAGTTGCCTACACGAAGGTACCCTGCAGACTTTTACCTCGTGACTTCCTTACCATCATCAGGAATGTTCCCATGTTGCATTATGTATTTGGTCAGAAGGATGTGATCTATCTGCTTTTGATCTTTGTAGCTTTGGAACCAAATACCCCAACTTTTGTACTAGACCAATTTTGCCATGCTGTAGTAAAATATTGTTGAAGGGGATATATTTGTTTCAGTGCATCTGAAATAACTCTTCTTTTTCTTATCTATTGTTTCAGATGTTGTTCTGAGGTTTTATCTGTGATTTGCAGATTTGTACGAGCCTTGGTGGAGGATGCAGCAGTAGTAGTGAAGAGTAGAATGAGTGCTTTGTACGCCCACCCAAGGGGGCATTTGTTTAGCCAACTGATAGATCTGCTGCGTTTTTATCAAGGCTATGAGATCAATGACCAGACTGGAACACAATTAAGTGATGATGAAGTCCTTCAAGCTCACAGCACACGCCTTCAAGCTCTTCAACGTCTTGTCTTCAAGCAAGTGCCAAAGGTTGGATAAGAGTTTGTGTCACATGTTTGTTACTGTTAGTTAGTGGTCTCTACCAGGTGAACAATATGGTGGCTGAAGATGCAGGGATTTAGGTCTTGGCATGCGTCACTATCATTCAAACCACTCATCAGTTTCGGTTTTTTTTTCTTTTTTCTGTATGGTTCTAGGTTTCATCTTTTCACACTTGCTGAGGAGTTGCTGTTAAGATGTCACATGTGAAATAGCTATAACCTTAATATTCAGGCTGCCATGAATTGTTAATATAGGGAAATTCTCAGGTCTTTTAATATATATGTTTGAGTCTTTGCATATTAAGGTTGGCCAACTAAAATGGACTGAAGATCAGCTGCTGCTGTTAGGAAGATGTAGCTGGTTGTGACAAATTAACTCTTGTATTGTTGAATTAGCTCATGTCTTGGACTTGGCTTGGAATTATATGAACAACTCTTGAGCTGTATGACAGAACTAGGGTTACTGCTGTATCCTTGTCACAGGAATTCTGAGGGTAATACTGTGTCTAGGCTGAACCTGTTGCTGAACTTGGTTTATCTTGGGTCCCAACAAGAGAGGTGATGATGCTTGCTTTTGACATTTGGTTTTATGTGTCTGTTTCTTGCAGTTGCGAGATTTGGCACTGGCAAATGTGGGCTCTATAGAAAGGAGGAGTGATCTTGAAAAGCGGCTGAAAATACTAACTCCTGAAGAATTGAAGGATTTAGTTTGTGAAAAGGTTTGTTCTCTTTTTCTTTCTGTCTAATGTGTTGGTGGTAAGCTACAAATTCTGTGTATTTTGAAGGCAACCCTGTTAGGATATTCTTGAATGACAACTGCTGATCCATCTCATGCAAGTCACTTCTGCCCATCTTAGTGTTGAATTTGCTCTGGCTACCATTTGTAAGCCAATATCTACCTTTGTGCAGAATCTATGGTTTCTTTTGCTTTTGTAATGGTCAAGCACTTATTTCTTTACTTGAATATGTGATGAGCAGTTGAAGCTGGTGTCTTCCAAAGATCCATGGGCAGACAGGTGGGATTTTCTGGTTGAGGTGATGGTATCAGCATTTGAGAAACGTCAGTCACAACGAGAGTCAATAAATGCCCTGCCTCTGTACCCAAATGAGGAGGTAATGTGGGATGAAAGCTTGGTTCCCAGCATCAATTACACAGGGGAGGGTTGCCTGGCCCTGCCAAAACTGAATTTGCAGTTTCTCACTCTCCATGACTACTTGCTTCGCAACTTCAATCTCTTCCGGCTGGAGTCAACATATGAAATTCGGGAAGATGTTCATGATGTGTTGAAGCGCATGGGAGCACGTGTTGGTGATGAAGGTGAGACAAGATTTTCTGGGTGGGCACGAATGGCAATTCCAATCCAGGAGTTCAAAATTTCTGAAGTGAAGCAGCCAAATATTGGGGAAATGAAACCATCTGCAGTAACTGCTGAAGTTGCTTTCAGCATTAGAGGATTGAGGGGAGCACATCGATCTGAGTGGGATGAATTGAAGGAGCATGATGTTCTTTTCTTGCTCTCAATTACACCTCGTCTCACTCCCTTGGGCAAGGAGGATTTGGCTGGCATCAGTGTTCCAGAACGTTATGGACTCCAGTATGTGCGTGGCTGTGAAGTTATTGAAATGCATGATGAGGGAGGCACACTAATGAATGACTTCACAGGGAGGATAAAGAGGGAGGATTGGAAACCGCCTTCTGGTGAAATACGAACTGCTGTTGTTGCTCTTGATAGTGCACAGTATCAGTTGGATGTAAATGCTATTGCTGAGAAGGGTGCTGAGGATGTGTACCGGACTTTCAATGTGTTGATGCGACGGAAACCAAAGGAAAACAACTTCAAAGCCATTTTAGAGTCTATCCGGGACCTTATGAATGAAGACTGTGTAGTGCCCGACTGGTTGCATGATATTTTCTTAGGTTATGGCGACCCTGCAGCAGCTCAGTGGAACAAGATGCCAGACTTGCTGGAAATTGTTGACTTCAAGGATACATTCTTGGATGCACAGCATTTACGTGAGAGCTTCCCTTCATGTGATGTATGTTGCCTAGCCTTTCACATAGTATTTACGTCACTTGAAGTTGAAGCTTGTAAAGTTGCTTGTTCATACTGATTATGGAACTGTTGTTGGGTTTGGTTGGATTTCATCATTCTTGTCTTATTTGTTTCAGTTTTGCTGGAAGTGACATAACAGTCACCTTCAGATAGTTGTTGTGGAGTTTCCAGGAACCTTGTGGTGGAAAAGTCTGAAACTATTGTTGTATAATGGTTGGAAGATACTGCTGGACTCAATTTGTGTTCTTTATTTCGTCCAATTGTACAGGTTAAGTTTCTGACCCCTGATGGTGATGAAGACATGGCACCAAAGCCCCCTTTTCGTGTGACATTGCCCAAGGTTCAGAAAAGGGCTAATCTGAAAGCTAAGCCTGCAACCAATAAGAGAAAAGGGCTGGAAGCAGAATCAAATGATGCAGACACTGTGAAAGAGGTCTTGGTGGAAGCTTATGTACCATCAGATCCAGGGCCATATCCACAAGATCAACCAAAACAAAATTCTGTCAGGTTCACTCCTGTTCAGGTAATTGGATGTTTCTTTCACATTCAGTCTGATGTGTAGGTAATCTGTGCATCAGCTCTGGTTTTTTAGAGGAAATGCCTGGTATATTTGGATGTTCTGCCTTGCTGATGCTTCCAAGATCTCATTGATGGATGTTTTTGCTAACTTCATGTCTGTATTTATGAACAGGTAGGTGCAATTATATCAGGGGTGCAACCAGGGCTGACCATGGTGGTGGGTCCACCTGGTACTGGCAAGACAGATACAGCTGTCCAGGTCCTGAATGTACTTTACCACAATTGTCCTACCCAACGCACACTGCTCATCACTCATTCCAACCAGGCCCTCAATGATCTTTTTGAGAAAATCATGCAGGTGGGCACCCCTCTGTATTATGTGTTTGTGGCAACTAGGCTGTCATCATGATACTGTCCATTTTGTATGACTGGAGTGTTCCATATTACAGGACATATGAGCCTTTCATGTGCTCCATTTTAAATGCTGTTGTCAATAGTCCTGGTTATTTCATTTGACATGGTTTTAAAGCTTGTGTAAGATAAGTGGTTGTGCAAGTAAAGCAAGCTGTCACTTAGAGTGATGATGTCAATCAATTTGACCTGTTTCAGTTTCAGTTAATGTTGTTTCTGTATTTAGGTTTTTGATAGTTTCTAACATAATGTGCTTTTCTGTTTCAGAGAGATGTTCCAGCACGGTATCTTCTGCGGTTGGGTCAAGGAGAGCAAGAGTTGGAGACAGAACTTGACTTCAGTCGACAAGGACGCGTTAATGCTATGCTGGCACGCCGCCTAGAGCTTCTAGCAGAGGTGGAACATTTGGCAAGGACATTGCAGGTAAGTGATTTGTAGAAAAACAACCAACAAAGACAACTGGGATCCATTGCATTCTCCTGATGGGTTTTGAAGAGTGTAAAGAGTTCATGGGCTTAGTTGCTTTCAGGAGCATATTGAAAGATTATTTGGCAACTGACCCTTTGGTAGTAAAGTGAAAAAGTAGTGCTGGTATGGCTACTGGACACAAAAGAAGCACCTGTATATCAGAGTAGAAGACAAAAAGGTTTCCCTTGTCTGATCTTGTCATGCACAATCATATAAGAGCCTCTGTGTAGTCAGGAATTTTGAGTTTGTTCTTTAAATTGTATTCAAATCATAACTAGGCATACATATGCATGACCTCTCATTCTATCCTGCAGGTGCCTGAAGATGCAGCATATACTTGTGAGACAGCAGCCCATTTCTGGTTGCTTCATGTCCTGTCACGGTGGGAGGAGTTTGTGGCAGCATGTGAAGGCGTGCAGGACAACCCTGGTATTGTGAAGGAAAAGTTCCCCTTCAAAGAGTATTTTACGAATACTCCACATCCACTTTTCACAGGGTCCTCTTACTCACGTGACATGAGATCTGCAGCTGGATGCTTTCGACACCTGAAGACCATGTTTCAAGAGTTGGAAGAGTGCCGAGCATTTGAGTTACTCAAATCAACAGCTGATCGTGCTAACTACCTGATGGCTAAGCAGGCAAAGATTGTGGCCATGACATGCACCCATGCAGCCTTGAAGAGAAGAGACTTCCTGAAACTGGGCTTCAAGTATGACAATCTTTTGATGGAGGAGAGTGCTCAGATATTGGAGATTGAAACCTTTATTCCTATGTTGTTACAGAGACAGACTGATGGACGTGCACGGTTAAAGCGTTGTATCTTGATTGGTGACCACCACCAGCTTCCTCCTGTTGTTAAAAACCTGGCTTTTCAAAAGTATAGTCACATGGACCAGAGCCTGTTCACAAGGTTTGTGAGATTAGGAGTTCCATATGTGCAATTGAATGCTCAAGGTAGGGCAAGGCCTAGTATCTCCAAACTCTATAACTGGCGCTATCGTGAGCTTGGAGATCTCCCAAATGTTCGTGAAGATCAGACCTTCAACCTTGCCAATGCAGGCTTTGCCCATGAATATCAGCTTATTGATGTTCCAGACTATGAAGGAAAGGGCGAGTCAGAGCCAAACCCGTACTTTTACCAGAACTTGGGGGAGGCTGAGTATGTGGTCAGTGTGTTTCAGTACATGCGGTTGCTTGGTTATCCAGCAAGTAAAATCTCAATTTTAAGCACCTATAATGGGCAGAAGCATCTGATTCGTGATGTGATTGAGCGACGGTGTGCACATCACCCTCTCTTTGGGCGACCAAGCAAGGTAAAGGAGGATCAGAAATGATCAAGGAATCCCTTACATTTGTTCATGTGTTATCTGGGATGGGAGCTATGTTCGTGCATGAACTCATCCTCATTAGCCTGCAAGAACTCAGATTCATCGTGCCAGGTGCTGCTTTAGCCCTTTGAGTGAGCAGAAGGACTAAAAGAGGATCATATTGTTGGTTGCAGGTGACAACGGTTGATAGGTTTCAAGGCCAACAAAATGACTACATTTTGCTCTCACTGGTGCGAACTAGGGTGGTTGGTCATCTTCGAGATGTTCGGAGATTAGTAGTGGCCATGTCACGTGCACGTTTAGGAGTTTATGTTTTTTGTAGACGGTCTCTTTTTGAGCAGTGCTATGAGCTGCAATCCACATTCCGGCTTTTGCTCCAGCGACCAGACAAGCTAGGGGTGGTGTTGGGTGAAAGATCACACCCCACACAACGCCCTGTTCATGAGGTTGGGAATGCTTATCTTGTGAGTGGTTTACAAGAGATGGCTCACATTGTTACTGATAAGTTCAACCAGCAGGCAGGATTAATCTGACTTGCTAGTGCATTTCTGATCTTGCATGATCCAGCTTCCATAAGGGAGTTCATATCTTTCTCTTATGTTAGGTTTATACTGCACTGTCCCCCTAGCCTCTGTGTAGCCTCTCTATGCCTTAGGCTTAGATGCTTCCTTGTACAGGGGCAAGCAGAAATGAAATGAAGCTTGCTGCAGCTTGAATGAGGAGACTGTTGAGTTTGTTGATTAGCTATGTGGAAATACAGCTACCAAAGTTAGTGCTGTCTTCAGGAGGGGTTTTTGTGGGAGGGCCTGGATACTTAAATGTGTAAATTTAGACCATTGGGTCAGAACATTGTAGCTCTTATTTTGTGAGAGAAGTTTTGGAAGATTATTCTTGCATGTGCTGCACAGTTGGAATGCTAATTACTGAAAGTATCATTTTTGCTCTTCAATCTCATCTTTCCCTGTACTTGATGTGATTAAGCATTTCACTTCTTTCAGGATGCAAACTGTTATGCCTGAGAGAGTTACTTGATAATATTTGTCTAACCTCAGCATTGCAAGTTTCCTTGTGATGATCACTGGTGATGTGAACAGTTTGAACAAAAGAACTATGGAACCACCAGAATCAGTGGAGGTCCAAAACTTTGGATCTGTTGAAGGCATACTTGCAGGTGAAATGAACATGGGCTTCAGCCTGTTGAGAAAACTTTTGCTGTT
>Ga0116228_10006495_pt1 | contig 10453 bp, 5 predicted proteins | sample S1TSphfallax_2_FD_89694 | JGI IMG/M metagenome (GOLD analysis project Ga0116228, IMG submission 89694) | Host-associated microbial communities from peat moss isolated from Minnesota, USA - S1T2_Fc - Sphagnum fallax MG | ecosystem: Host-associated > Plants > Peat moss > Unclassified | place: USA... | reverse complement strand
TCAATGTTTTGGTTATGAAATTGATGAAGCATGAAAACTTGGTCAAGATGTATAGTGGAAGCCATATGGTAGATGTAAATATAGTTTTCTTTTCTTAATCATCTAGGAAAATGAAAGATATGAAAGGGAAGAAGAAGAAGAAAGGAAACTCTAATTACATAGAAGAATTGAAGAAGAAAATGAAATGCAACATTTGCAAGGAATTTAACCATTGGCCTAAGGAGTGTCTAAACAAGAAGCAAAAAATGGAGTTGAAGGACAATTGTGAAGGAAATTTAATGATGATGACCTAAAAGATTAAGACTTGAGCTTTAATGGTGGAAAATTATGAGTTGACAATGAGTGAATGAGAGCTCATGAGCAAATTTCAAGTCCATATCTCAATAGATAGTTTCATTCACTAATGTTGATGATTCAAATCAAATGGAAAGAAACATCATGTTGTTTGATGACACATTCACAATGATTGATATGAATAATAATGGAACAACCGCACTCAAAGGATGTTTGAATGGGAAGATATGTTAATGATTCAAATTTGTATATACATTGAATGCTATGGTTGTGGAGATAAAGAAACAAATCATCTTCAAATGATCAAAAACATTGATGATACGCAAAACATTATTTCTCAAGGATTTAAGTTGGGAAAACAACACAAACATTTTTATTGTTCTAACTCTAACATGAAAAAAGATGTAATTCCGATAAAGTTGACACATTTCAACCAATGTGGACCAATGGATACAAAATTAATGAAAAAACACCTATACTATTTGTTATTTTAAAATGAATTGTAGTGCATTTCAATTTTATTTTTTTCATCAAGCACAAGTCAAAAGTGTTTGAATGTTTCTAGACCCTTTCACACAAGATTTAGAGGGAAGGGAAACACATTGTAAAGACTTTTTGATAAAAAAAAATGCAAATAATATGTTGATGCAAAATTCAACAAATTTTTTGAAGATACCAAGATTAAACATGAGTATAACATGCCTTATGATAAAAAACAAAATGGATTCATTGAATGTGATAATCAAACTATGGTGGAAACAACAAAAAACATTTGCATGTGAAGGGGATGTTGAAATTATTTGTGGGAAAAAATCACACATACAATTGTGCATGTATTGAATAGAGCCATGACATGAATTTTGGATGAGTTGACACCATTTGAAAAGTGGATAGGGGATAGATTGGACGTTTTACATTTTGGAGTGTTTGGGTGTTTCATGTACAAGCATATTTTGAAGGAGTTGTAAAAAAAACTTGATTTATAGAATAGGAACATGTTTTTTTTTCAATATGCTTCAAATAACAAATGCTACTATCTTTGGGATCCACATACACACAAAATCACAATGTATTGAATGTAGACTTTGATGAAGGAATCTAGAATGTATCTATTAGTTTTTACAAATCAATGCCTACTATAATTGATCAATATTTGCAACTAACTAGGGACTTACTACTATGCATGATGCAATGGGAATGTAGCCAAATCAACTAAAAGATCATACTCAAAAGGATGCAACTAGAAAGTTAAGCACAATCCTACACAAAATGCTTCAACAAAATATGCTAACAACTCATTCTAATGGAAGAATGTTGAAGCCTCCTAGAGATGAATGTCTAAACCAAATGTTGTAGATGTTGATCCTTAGATTCCAATGATCATCAACAAGGTTTTTAAACATAATCTAAAGGTTGCAATCCAATCAAGACTTACAAGAGACTGTTGACCACCACTGTAATATGTAAACTTTGTACCAATCATTAACAAATCTTATACTTGATCCCAAACATTTGTTGTTGATTATTTGCCATTAAAGTTATGTTCATTTCATGAAGCCATTTGTTCATCTGAAACATAATGTTGGCATAAGGCCATGCATGAGGAATATGATTTCCTCATGATGAACTCTACCTATGGGGTGGTTGCTCGTTAAGATGGTTCATTTCGAACAAATACACCACTCCATACGGTAGTGTTAAAATAACAATATACTATGATATCATTGGTTAAATGGGGAATTACATGGTGGTTAATGAACTTTTAAAACCCATATGAAAAAATAAATTAAAAATGTAACTTAATGTATAACTAACATATTATTAAAACAAATACATTAGCTTATGCTAGCCATTTGAATAGCTTGAAATGGGCTATATTTTCATAAGTTCATATCACAATCATTTTTTGGATGATTATGATGTGGACTCATGAAAATATTGTCCATTTTAGGCCATTTAAAAGTCCATAACTTTTCCTGGTTAAGTTTTTTCTAGCAATTTTTATGCATTCATGTTCTTATTGATTTAATATATCATATATCAAATCGATATAAGAAATCCCAAATAAAAAACATATGTAGGAATGCATGTATAGAGAAGCACAAACAAAACATTAGTCCATATGTTCCAACTTCAAAAGTATATTATCATATATTAAATGGTGCATATATGTTATAATTTTTTTATATAGATGTTTTCTTATTCAAATTGACAATCTAAATTTAATCACAAATTTAGGATATTGTTGATTTATGGCATGTTGATAGCATGTAAATGCATGACACAAAAATGAACCACCTTACCCTCAACCTTGTAACCACCTTAGGATTTTGTTTCTTTACCTCCAAGTCACAAGGATTAGAATTTCACAAATTTTGGTTCATTTGCATTGATATTGTGACTTTCCTTGTGCACATGTTAAAAACATAAATAATAACATACATCCGATCATTTAATGTCCCCAACCTATTCCTTGCCAATATTTTGACATATTGCAAGGGTGGTGTGTCCATGTGAAAATACAAAATGCTTTGATAAAAGGTCATAGACATCAAATAATGGAATAAAATTAGTAGATATTCATTTGAAGCAATATGTTTTGATGCAAATGGAAGTTTTCCATTGTTTATTTTGTTCATTTTTTTGGTGTTGAAATATTTGTGAAATTTAGCCAAAATATAGGAAATTTGGTTGAATTGACATCTAAAACGCAAAATTTTCTTGAATTTTCCCAATTTTTGGTTTAAAAACAACTTTGCCCGAAAATACATTGAAGCCATGCTAATTCATTTTCCATCACCATAATTTGGTGCTTGGTTGTTATGTGGTGATTGAAATTTTTAGTGACCAAAATAGGTTCGGTCATCAATGGATTATGGCAACCGAAATATGTTCAGTTGCTAGTGAATTGTTATGACCAAATGCCATTTTAGTCACCACAAGGTTTAGGGTGACTGAATGGCATGACTTTCAGTCACCCTATACCTTACCCCGAGTAGCTCAATTTAAGCTATGACCTATTTTGACCTTATGTTGACATAGGTTGACCCAATTCCGATGTGATGTTGGGCAATGTCAATGTCCAAACACACATGTTGCCTCTTGATGGGCACCTAGATGCTATGACTACCATGTGTATGAATGAATATGCATATTGTTAATGCATTTAGGCATGAAGATGTTTCATTGTTTATTGACACATTTTTGTTCTACTTCATAATGTTGTTATTTTCAACCAACACACACATTGGTGCATTTGAAATGCTAAGAAGATGTGGCAATTTAAGTTACTTAATATTTACTTCTTTCTTTTGGAATATTGTTTTAGTAGCATGCATGCACCTTGGGTGTAGAGTTGTAAACACAAGAAGAGGTTTAGAGGCAAAGGTGTAAAAACTTGTTGCAAAGGTTATACTAAATAAGTTTGATGCAATGAATTGATCAAGTATATATGAGAGAATGTTTGGTGCAATTTTGATTTTCCAAATTTTCAAATAGATCTTTCACAATATATTTTCATGAAGTTTACAATGTGTCATGCATGTATAATAATAAAAAAAAAACCTTTGAATTGTATTTCCTTGCCATTAGTTTATTAGATCAAAAATGGTGACAAACAAATGTAGTAATAGAACATGTTGGGTGCACCTGCCAAACTAATTAATAGAACGAACAATAAGGTACTTCTCAAATGTTGGAACAAAATGGGTTTAAACTTTGAAACCATTAAATTCCAACATGGTTGTTTGCCATCTAATCACCAAACCTACATATCACCCTAAAAGTGATGTCTCCCAAGTGTTATTTTTGGTTATTTAGTTATTTCCTTGTCTTAACTCTTGAATTGGATTCACAATAAAGGTGTGCAATGTGCACATGGCTCAACAAGAGGAAGAGTAAAAGCTTGGTGAGGACCATCACCAATGGAAATTCATTTAAATTGTTTAATAATAGTTTAAAGAAAAATTTAAATTCACACCTTTTTTGGTTAAATTCACACCCTTGAGTGTGTCTGCCCCACCCCCCTGATGTTCATTTGATTTAGGAATTTAATTGGATGCATGAAGAAAGGGTGTGAATTTAACTAAAAAAAGTGTGAATTTAGAATTTTCCTAGTTTAAGGCACATTATGTAATGGAAGGCTTTTTGTGCAACTTGTTCCAAGATCCCCATGACTTTTAAGTATCCAAAAAATTGGTTGATAGAAAAAAATCATTTTTAAAAACATCTTTTATATTCTTGGAAAATTTCCTACATGGGTGACAAAGCCCCAAGTAAACAATTGGGGTCACGTCGTATGCTTGTTTAAAGTTTGAAATTTTAGACCTAACTCAAAGTCATCTTGGGAATGCTAGTTTTGCACATTTGTTTGACTTCAATGTAATGCATGTGAAAATTTTAAAATATGTTTTCTGGTCAAATAATGTGCCTATAATTGTCGAGATTGAACAAAATCAAGTCACTTTTTGGAGCACCAAAACATTAGCCCATTTTCTTGTTTGTTTTGTAAATTGGAAGATTTTTATAAATGTGTGATGAGGAATAAGGTGTTTTTTCCTTTAAGTTCGTATATTCATCTTATTACAAGATACATTAATAGATTTATTCCAATATTGGAATAATATGTTGTCTCAACTTGGTGTAAGCATTATTATATGTGATAGTCTAGAAGATTTGATTAGCGTAGTAGTTCAATTGTACAATACTTCAACCATACTTACATTCCTTTAATATTTAAATTTGCAATCACTATAAAAAATCGCATCTGTTGAAACCACATTACCCTACAATTAAAGTTCAAAAAAAATTCATATACAACCATTGTGCAACTATCCCCCTAGAAATATGGGTATTAATAAATAAATTGCCATGTCATAAAATTGATTAGTTTTATTATAGTTACAATTGAATTGAAAATGGGTCTTTTATATGATAATTTACACATCATACATACATATGTAGTTAACCATGTTTGATTTTTTCAAAAGTTACATTGTAGTTGCATGTGGCAACTACTTTAAAACTATTGTAAATGTGCCACTAAAACAACAACTATGTTACAACCAATGTACAATGTACATACGTACAATCATGCCATGTGTTCACATTTCCACCACCCATTATGCGATACATTTGCAATTAGTATTCAACTATGATTCCCATTGATACAATTAATAAAGCCAATAGTGTGCCACTATTAAAGTACTACTTTTCAATTATGTTATGATTATAGTGCAATTGTTTATAATTTAATAAGGATACATATTCATATGTAATGTTTTATAAAAAAATATTGTTTCAATAATTTGACTATTAAATATTAACTATGTTTAATGCACTTATTGATTATACTAAATACTTTACCATTAATATGAATAAATAAATGTAATTTATATGATTAATTTTACACTAACTAAATTTTTTTTTTTATTAAATAACAATTTGATGAATATTTATCCAAGTTGGGAATACTTCATAATGAATTAATTGATTATTCAGGATAATTATTAATTCCTCAATAATCACCAAATCATTAATTATCTAAATTCATTAACTAATTAATTATTTGGATATATATAATTAATTTAAAAGTGAAACTAAAAGTAATGTGTATATTATATAAAAATTTCATTTCAGTGTAAATATGGATATTCCTATTTATACCTTGATGTCTTTACCCAAATTCATATTTAATATTTAATATTTAGTAATGATTTCTTTTCAATAATTTATTATTCATTACTTAGTAATTATCATGAATTATAAATAAGTTTGATTCATATAATTATTTTATTAATTAATTAAAATAATTACTAATTTTTTTTCAAAACTTTAGATGATATAAGTGACTAATTATATGGATTTTGGATAATCAAACATCTAAGAATAAATTATCTGAAGTCAAATAATTAATTACTTGAAATAACCAACAAATAAATTAGATTGATTAATTCAAATAATTAGTTAATTCATGGATTAAAATAAATAATTATCTAATATCAATTATTCTAATTCATGAAAATAATTCAAATCAGTAGTTGAAATTACAAAATATTTTTAAAATGATTCACATATTTAATTATCATATAATCTCTAATCCAATTGTATAACTAACTTAATGAAAAATAAACACAAAACACGTGGGAATATCTTTCTATAGTTGTAATTCAATTTGCAACTAAGAAACAACTAAAAGATTTGACTCATATGCTTTGTTTTTGAATCCCATGATACAAATTATATAAAGAAGGCATGATCTCTAATGTTCTCACATAAAAATACATGTGCCATTTTAAAGTTAATTCAAAAAAACTTAATTCTAAAGGCAAAACATAAAATTAATTTTTTTTAATGACTATTTTTTAGTTCACTTAATCTTGTGCTTTCCTACCTACTTACCTACATAAGTAAGTAATTAAGTCCTATTTTTTTACCTACTTATGGTCATGTATGACCTACCTAGCTATTAAAATAATTTTTATTATTTTTTTCAAAATCAATTAAGATGCCTTGTGCAAATTTTTTATTGTGGCATGTGTCACAATTTCGAACCATCATTAACAATAATGGACAATGGAGATCAATATTTGAATTTTTGAAAAAAATGTATATATATATATATATATATATGTCCAAAAATCTTCATAGTGCATTGTGTTAGATTTTAATGGATGGATGACAATTAATGATGTCAACATGACATCATGGGTGTAGTTATTATGGAGTTGCAATTGAGTTGCAATGCTTTGCATTGTATATACAAATAAATATAATGAGTTGTAAGTGTCCATTGCATACTCAAAAAATGAGTTACAAGGCTAGTTGTAAAACATTCCTTTTTCTCATACTAGATATTTTGAACAATACCAAATATTGAATTACTATGTGAAATTAAGGAATTGCTTTCATACATTTATTCAATAATATTGATGGTGAATTGTTATTATACTAATATGTTTATGATGTAAATGTTGAATCTGCAATGCTAAAACAAAGTTTAAAATAAATGTTTTGATGCAATTTGATGAAATAGTCAAATATTTTACCCTTCATTATTGCTTTAAATATATTCAAGATTTTGTATAATAGCTTTATCCATACCATTTGTTTGGTCCTTTAGTAATGTTTATCATTTCCAACATGGTATGCAATTGTTTCCCATTCCCCAATCACATACATAACAAATGGGAGAGTATAAAGAAGGGCATCTAGAAAATAGCTAGACTTTTGAAAAATTATCTATGCGTTGATTCAGTGTTGTGAAACTTGTGACTAATGCTGTGAGAGAAAGAAGGTAGGGGGCCTAGGTTTGATGGATCCAATGGAAGCTACGTCAAACCTAGGCCCCCTACCTTCTTTTAAAATGGGTGTTACATGCTTTTGAGTGAAGGGATTCCAATATTCAAGAGTTCGTAGGTTTTAGCCAAGGGGATTTCAATTGCACAAGGGTGGTAAGTGGGCTCTAGATTTTGAATGGTGTGTATAGGTAAACCATAAAAGAATCGCTATTTTAGCCTTTTGGAATAGAATGGAGAGAACTAAGAACAAAATGGCAAAGGAGTTGAAACATGTTAACCCAAGAAATTTTAAGGATGTCCTAGTAGTTAGCTTTTGGTGGAGTGTGGTAGTTGAACTTTAGGTTAAAAGCCTTTTAAAAGACAAAATTGTTGAACTACATTTTTTGGGCTCGATCTTTGGTGCTAACATTTAGGTGTTGTTGAAGGTAGGTTTACAACCAATGAAGAGGTAGGGGGAAAATTCATGCCATCCATGGAAGAAATAGTTGGGTATATTAGACTTATTATTAAGTTGGAGGGTGTGGGAAAGTTTGTTACAAGCACACAACAACTAGTGCTAGACATGAGTGTCGGTAGGTGTGTTTGTGAGTAATAGGTCTCCCCCTTTTTTGGTTTGTTAAGTGTCCATTCTTTTTAGACCTTAATGCAATGATGTGGAGTAACAATTGTTCATTCGAAACAAGGTGAACATATACTCCATAAAGTTTCAGTCTAGAGCTCTAACATTTTTCAAAGATGGGGATACAAAAAAGGAATATCTTTGGTTCTAAGTAGGGAATGTGGCATAGGTTAGAATAGTTGAGGTCATTAAAGGCTAAAACAAACATCATGGAGAAAAGATGGGTTGAGTTCTTCCATCTAAGGTAGAGTGGCACATCATGGATCACTAGCCTATCATAGATCACTTTGGCAAATCTTTTTCAATTCTTCTCCATTTTGAACGATTAAAATGTTATAGGAATGCTTTCTTAAGCTCTACAAATGATCTTTGAAATGCAAAGCCAAAGGACCAACCAAAAAAGAGCAATAAAGAAAACACATTTTTTGAATTACAAAACTCGTTTTTTTTCGATTTTTCTTCATTTTGATCCCTCTTATTTCATTAGTGCATAACTTTTTCAATTTTTGCTCAAATTGAGCAATTTAAACTGCTTTGAAATTGCCATTTTAAACTCTACAAATCATCTTGTAAGTTTAAAGGAAATAAAATAATATTTAAGGATTTTTTGAGGGGATCGAAAATAGGCTATGAACTATTCCATTGAGACTTATTCTATAAAAATGACTCTCTCTATTTTAGGGGGCTATAATTTTTTTGCCTCTTGTTCATTTTGGCCAACTTTTAGTGCCATAGATGTGGTAAGAAGAAGGCTTCATCTACTTTTTAAACACCATAAACAATGGGACACTCTTATATAAATAGCAAGCAAACCCTACCTCAAGTGACTTGTGATGGGCTGTTTTACCCTAGTTGTGATGGTCCAACACTTGGAACAAGTGATGTAGCAAGAAAAAGGTTAGTTCATATGGGCCATTTGGAACAAGGCAATTATGGTAAATGTGTGGAAAGCAAGGGTGAATAGGTTAGTTAGTTTATGTTGGCCTTTATGTAGGATTGGGGAAGAATCCATGATAGATAAGTTTTGGGAATGTAACACACCCAATGTGTTTGGAGCTACACACAAAAGATTATGAGTTGTCTGATGTGCGGAGCTAAAGCATTTTGACAAGCATCCTTGATGCAATGGAAACACTACATTTTTTGAGGCTAGGATTTCAAGACATTTTAGTAGCATGGTAGGCTTTTCATGGTCCTTGCTAAGGGGGACAATTTTTGGATGTCTAGATTGAACATAGTGATTTAGTTTTTAACAACGAAAGATGACATGCCACTAAAGTCCAAAGAGTAACTTGAGAAGCCCTATTAGATTATTGTAGGACTAACTGATTAATTGCATTACGCCCATCTCTAAAGAGGAAATATCTAAAGGGTTTTGATAATAGTTGAAGTAGGAACTAGGTGAATTTTGCTAGAGTGGGTAGGTATGTTAGTTGGTGTTATGATGGGTTCTACCATGCCCAATTCAAATGAAAGAATCCATTCCGAAGAGAAGACAAATGCAAGGGATGGAGCGCCACAAGGTGTTTAGACCACAAACCTAACTAATAAACCTAATTTAAACCAATCAAATAACTAGCTTGAGAACAGGTTGTGTATGTGAGGATTGCGTAGCATTAGATCTTACATCTATAAGTAAGGACAAGATCTCATAGGCTTAAGATCCTTCCTGCTCTTAAGGAGGAGGCAAAACAACCCTCCACCTCCTATGCCTTGTTGAAATGTATATGTTTAGGTTCACGATAGCCTTTGTCCTGCACTTTAGGTTGGGTAAAACCCCAAGGTGGGGGACATTCCTAAAATGTGGGGCCAGATTCTACTACCTCATTCTAAGCCCCTTGTTTTGAGAATGTGCCCACCATGGCCCTATCACCATATGGAAGTAAAACAATCTGTCTGGTTTGTTACGCAACGTAATGTCCTTAGAGCAAGGCATTCTCCAATTAAGCTCCCTAAAGAAAAAGGGTGGGAGGCACAATTGGCTGCACTCCCAATCAGCCTCAGGGGTTCTCAATCAGCTTCCTTCCCCTCCCCAATCAGCATGATATCACAGAATTTGAACAATATTGGTTGATTGTAAAATGTGTGACTTTTTCTCAAATCAATGCACATGGTTCATGAATGACACCACGGCTATGTGGGTAAGTGCACTTCAAAGTAGAACTATTTTACAATCAACCAATATTGTTCAAGTTTTGTGCTAGTATTATTGAGTGCTCAAGCCCAAAAAGGTTGAGCCCAT
>Ga0116228_10006494_pt1 | contig 10453 bp, 4 predicted proteins | sample S1TSphfallax_2_FD_89694 | JGI IMG/M metagenome (GOLD analysis project Ga0116228, IMG submission 89694) | Host-associated microbial communities from peat moss isolated from Minnesota, USA - S1T2_Fc - Sphagnum fallax MG | ecosystem: Host-associated > Plants > Peat moss > Unclassified | place: USA... | reverse complement strand
TTAATCCAAGTTTTCCAAACTTGAATAATAATGTACACAGCTTTTAACAATGTGTATGAGGTATTTCGATATTTTAAACAAACATCAATATTGAATGGATTTAATTTAGATGGAAACATTTTTCTTTCTAAGTTTGAAATTTTGGTATTTTTTATTTATTTTTTTAATCACATTTTGGGTTTAGATTTTTCATAAAAGGTGTTTTGTTGTGGTGTTTGATGGTTGTATGTGTGAATTAAAAAAATCATCCAAATTTTTATTTGTCTTAATTATTGATATTTATGAATTCATTTTTCCATGTGGTCCATGAAAAACAATGTAAAAATACAAATTCAAATCACAAAGGTGCCAACATTTTGGGAGTAATTAATTAAATGAAAAATGAAACATTTGCTCCATCAAAAGGTGTCCATGTACATCAAATGATTTCACTAGATTATGAGTAAATTCACTAATATTAACAATTAGGGATTAATTGGAAAATAGTGAATTCATTGGTCTAATGAACAAGAACTAGTGAACTACACCCACATTTTGTAATAGTGATTACATTTTAAATAAATGGAAACATTAATGGTTTTTTGTTATACATTAAAAAATGCCTTTGGTAATTTGAATGTACTATAAATCAATTTGTGAAAATTTGACTAATATGTTTTTGTTACATCATATTTGTTTTCATTTTCAAGGATATTTGCCCATGTATGGTTTAATTGAGATTTAACTTTTGTGGTGCTTTCACTAAATTGTGATTTTAATTGAAATTTATCCATGAAATATAGTATTTTTTTAAAAAAAAGTTATTGTCTTTTAAAATTCAACATTAAAATCCCCCATAATGATGATTGGAGATTGTTGAATTATAATTTGAAAATTGTTTATGAATGTAAAAATTTGAACATGAATTAACTTTATCCACAAATATAATATGTGTTGTTTTTCATGTATTAATATTAAAAGTTGTTGTTATATATTATGAACCATCACCAATTATTGTATTGAAAGAATCTAAATGCATATGTATGTCATATATCATCATTAACCCATAACCATCTTGGATTGAAATATATGAATATTTCAATGAATTTATAAATTTGTGCACGTATGTTGATGCATGGTGTATATTTGTTTCTATAAGACATAAAATATGAGACATTTGAAAGTTATGATGATGATTGATGTCTTTGTAATGTTGGCATAAAGAAGTTGTATTCAAAGCTTGTACAATTACATGAGAATTATGTAATTTTTTTAAATTGAAGAATTAATGTTATCCAACTTGCAATTATTTCCAATCTATTCATTTCCTATATGTATTCTTGGAACCACATAGAAATTTTCATGTTGGATAGGGACTAACAAAAATAATTTTTCTTTTGTTCGAATGTAGGATAATGTTGTATATGTTAACCCATGTTTTTTTAACATTAGTGGGATCAAAAACCAATTCATAGATAGTGATAATCCCCGAAAATGATGGATGATTTTTATTGTTGCAAGTTGAATTGAAAATTGAGTCCTTATTATTGATCTTCTAGATCAACAAATGTGATCGGTTTGGTTGTGAATATTAAAGGTGCTAAGGGTTTTTTTTTCCCTCCTAACTACCTTGTATTTAGGGATCATGATCTTGCTAGTGGTTTTGCACAACCATATTTGGTCAATGGACCTAATGATGGCTATTATATTCAAAAGGAAGTTCGAACTTCTTTTAATAATCAATTTATTGATGATATGGCACATATTCAAATGTTCAATTTTTCATATGTAGATTCTTCTACTATTCATGCAATCAAAAAAATAACTTTAGAAGGCCTTAGGAAGTATGTGAAATAGGAAGTTATAATCTGTTTAGTTCAATGTTTGTTAAAAAAATTGTAGGTTAATTCTTTTTTGTAGATCTATATTTTGATTCATTGAAAATATTAAAAAATACACATTAAGATTGTAAATAAGTGTTTTTATTACATTGATTTTTCGTATATATATAATTTTTAAAAAAAAAATTTATAATTAATTTTGTTTGTAAACAAAATTCAAGCTAAAATGGGTAGAGGATTTGCCTAAAGTTTGATCCCCTCTTTAGTTGCATCTAAAATGGATGATTTAAAACATAATTGAAAAAAACAATTGCCCATTAATCAAATTATTCTTTTTTATGTGGATGAAAAATGATTCACATCCATGAATTGAATAAGTTATGGGATTCACATCAATGCACTCAATAGGTTATGTCATATTACTATTATTGTGTGAGTGTCCAATTAAAAACCAATGCATCATCAAGGCACCCGTATTACTAGTTATGGTCATACCATGAAATGTACCAAGAAAAAACAAACCTTCTATGATGTTAACCCCTAAATGTCAAGGCCAACCAATTTGGTTAGCTTTTTAATGTATTTTTTTTCTTTGATGTTTAGGGGTCAATGTTATGTTTTGGTTCCATTTGTTCCATAATTTTTTTTCATAAAAAAATGCTATGGGTTATAATGAATAACATTATTTGAAAAAATGGATTCAAGTTGCAATCTAATGAGAAAATGAATAAATGTGTATTCTATTATGAAAGAAGCAAACAGATAATTTTGTTAAAGGTAAAGTTGTCATTTTAAAACTAAACATACAATTTTTTGAACTTACATATCGTATTTCCTAATTGGATTCAGCAACATACTATCGAATAATTAATTAAATTTTAAATCTTAACTTTGACACTAGGTTTTTTAATTTTGAAATTTTTGGCAAGTAATGGTTATTCATAATTAAACACAATCTCTTCAATGGTATGGGAGATCCTAGTGTGTCTAAACAATCTCATATTAAATCCCTATGTTTTAAATTATGTGGTTCAAACCTAATAGTTGAATCTAATTGATTCCAAATTTTATTAAAATTTTGACACAAGTAATAAATATTTTTTCAAAAATTCAGCAAATCAAAAAAAAATTTAATTTATGTCGAAATTATTTAAGTACTAGGATGAATGATTGTAATTAATTCAATAATATCATAACAATAAATGTCCAAAATAAAAAGGGTTTTTCAAATTTCAATTAAAAGCAAACAAGGATTCCAATAAAAATAAAAATAATGAGCATCAATGAAAGGTTATATAGCAAGGCTTTGGATGAAAATGGGAACCAATTAAAGTTTAAGTTTTATTTTTACTCATACAAATGCAAGATCATTATGTAAGTTGAAAACATTTTGGATTATACATTTTCATTATGTTGTGGATGAGAATAATGATTGGTTGATGTTTAAAACCAAATCATATCAAGTTCAAGCCCCCTTAAAGAGAAAAATTCATTAAATTGAAAAACAAATCATATAATAATTTTGGGATTTAAACAAATTTTTAAATAGTGTGAAAATAGTGCATCACAAAACTCATTGGCAAGCTCCTATACATAATCTTTTGAACATTATTGTTGCTTTCGCAAGTGCCCATGATTAGAACTTTGATGAAATATGTGAAAAATAAAAGATTTTAAAAACTTGTAACAACAAAAATGATGATCACTAATTTGGTGAATCTAAAGCAATAATAATCCACCCACATTTTGGTTGTGATGAATTGGCAATGTTAAGATAACCACATTTTGAGGTTTATGCTTGAGATAGGCATCATGGTCAAATTGGATAAGAATATGGTAAATTCAAATGTGGGATGGGGATTTTGCATTGGGTATTAGACCATGTATATGCACATATGTTCATCAAGTTTTTTTTTAAAAAAATTTGAACCTTCTCCTACCTAACTTTTTTGAAAGTTAACACATGCCCCCATTTCATCACTAGTGCATTTAACTAAAAGTAACTAGACCCAACCTAGGGAGAATAATAGTGCAAGGTGTCTTTTAAAAACCTGGATCAATAACCTTTTCCATGCATGAAAAGGCCATAGTTAGATTAAATAATAGTTGGATTGTATTTTTTTAACCTTCAATGGCAACCACGACAATGGCCTATTTGTTTTGCACTTTGTTTTCAAAACTTGTATTTGTGCTACTTTTAGATTGCAAAGAACTTTTTTTTTGCCTTGTAAGCTTAAAAGATTTAAGATTGTTTGTCAAAGCTTTAAATACCCAACAAAGACCCAACCTTGTAAGACATTATTAAAAACACATCATGTGTTTTTAAGGGAGTCTTCCAAAAACCGTAATAATATAACTTGTTTGTACCCATCTTGGTTTCTCTTAAAGAACTAGGCTTTATACCTAGTTAATCACATATCCTAATCCATGCCCCACTTCATAACCACCCTTATTTGGGTTTTTATGTCATGGACCTTAAACCTTCTAAAAATAAAATAACCAAATTTGAGTGATTTTTATATTTTTATATTTTCAATATCTAAACTTGACTATTACCAAAACAAACCAAATGCCCACCCCACAATGGTAAACTCCACTACTTGTTAGAAAGATAATGAAGTTTTTGAATGAATTTGAAAGAAGGAAATTCTCCCTTGAAGGTGAACAAGTGAATGTTAAAGGGAAAAAATAAGGTAATAGGATAATTTGATAATTATGTAATTCAAAAATAATTTTGTATGTGGTTGATTTGTCAATTATCATTGATGCATGTAAGTGAAATGATAATAATTATATTTTAAAAATGTGCTAGTAATAAGAAAAGGTGAAATTAATACAAGAATTCTAAAATTTAGGTAAAACACCTTGTGATAATCATCACTATTTTAAGTATTGGATGGTTATTTTAAGAACTTAGGTGAATGGGAAATACTTGTGAAAACATGGGAAAACAATATATTTTATTTATTTTTGCTTGATGGCTTCAATGTGGAGTTTAGAAGTGGTAATACACAATTATTGCGGAATTTTAGTATCTTGGAATTGTATTTTAATTTTCAATGAATATTTGTGTGAAATAAGGTAACCCAATATTAAAGTGTATGTAACATATTTTGTTAATTTCATGTTGAACAAGAAATATTTCACAAATGTTAATTTCATTTCATGCATGTTTTCAATGTATAGAATTTACATTTTGAATGTTCAATAGATGACATTTTTTATTAAAAACTAACAATTAATAACACAATTTTTGATTTTTTTCCTTTGAAGGAAATTATAATGTTTCAAAAAATTATTTTCAAATTGATTGTATTAGTGTTCAAGTTCAAAATATGTTCATGTATAAGCTACAACTAATTTACCATAAATTTTAGCACATATCATATTTATTAAAGAAAAATCATGCATTATTCATTTTGAAGAATAAAATAAACATGTTTTTCACATTGTTTCATGGGGTTTTGGGTTTCTATTCATGAAGATATAATATCTATATTATGACATTCAGTTCTTATTTTAAATTCAACCTTTTGATATGCCATTTTAAACAAATATCATATGATTTTATTTTATTTTATTCTTTACTTTCATAATGTTAAAATATAATTTTTTTCATGTTTTGACTAAATGTTTCATATCTTATAATGCATTTGGAGTAGTTTATGGTCATGTTTAATAGTTTAGAACATTTGCACCAATGGACTATATCATTAAGAATGGACAAGAAATAACAATATAATAAATTAACTTTGGCATCACACTTTTGCATAGGATATTGTGTTATTATTTAGGGCAATATTAATAAAATGATTATTTCTAATTGACTTGTCACAATGATTGGCCCATGTGTTGAAATTTAAATGGTGTCTCAATAAAATATTGGTTAAAATTCATGTTTATGGGTGTGGTGGAGGAACAATTAATCAACATTTAATTTTTATGATGTATGTAATAAATATTAATACTAACCCAACTGATGAAGATGTTTTTATACTTCTAAAATGATTTTCTTATAAACATCTTATAATATTTTGGACATGTTTTATGCATGTGTTGAATTTAAACCTAATGTTTCATGTTAATTGTTGGGCACGGTTTACACATTTGTTAAGCCGAAATTTAATGATATGGTGTAGGAATACATTGAAATCTCCTTTCGCATATGGACCAAAACAAACAAGGAATATTGGGAATTCTCAGTTATTGTCATAAAGATACATTTGAAATGTTATGAAAACATTGATATAGGCTAATAAATGTGGGCATATTTTTTATGTGTTTTTTTCCTTCCTATTTCTTCTTATTTTGTGTTTCATTGTACATTTATCATATAAATTACCAAAACTTTTGTTTTAAAAATTGTCTTTGCTTCTTTCAAGTCCGTACCCTTCTTTTAATCAATGCCATAGTTATGTTCAACAAAGTTATCAATTTACAGTGGTGATAATTTGTTAATTCTAAAAACATCACATAAAACATATACAATTAAATTGACCATATTATCTAAAAACAACACCTCCAACCATTTGACCATATAATAAGATGAATAGATTTAAAAGTTGAAGTTTCAATGGGGTCATTTTAAAAAATTCCCAAATTTTGTGAAAAAATAAAATAGTTCAATTAATTTTCTTTAAAAATATAAAAATATAATTTACTTAAGTGATATGAGACTTGTTTGACAAAGCTATTACTAACAAATTGGTTCACAAAATAACTCAATTGCACTAGTTGAAAAATGTCAGTTTGTACCTAAAAAATAATTACAATCAACTTTGCAACTAATAAATCCCTTAATTGCATAAATGAAGTCGCATTGAACCTTCACTCGCAAATGATGATTGTCACCGACACGAAAAAACACAAGAACAAAGGTTAAAGGAAAGGTCTAAGTTTAATTTTCAAATAAAGAACAAGATAAAATTATGTGATTCAAAAATGAGAACGCAAGAATTAAAAACAAGAACACAAGATGTGCAAAATAAACATGGAAGCAAATCTTTATTATGATAACATATGCGAACATGAACATGAAAAAAACACGACAAGGTTATGGTGCAAGATTGTGCTTTAGACTAGTGTTGAATAAATTGAAAGAAGTGAAGGGTCATGTTCTTATTTATATCCCTTTGGGCCTAACTCAAAGAAGTTTCCAATAATGTTTATATGTATGTAACAAGTAAGGAATTTTTTTAAGAACCTTCTTAATTGAGAAATGACTATGAATTAATTGAAACTTAACTAAAAGTTAACTCAAGTTAATTAAAGTTAATTAATATTTAATTAATTAGAGATAATTCAAATTTAATTAAGTGTTACTTAAAACTTAATTAGGAGTTAATTGGGATTTCATTAAAAGTTAATTAAGATTTAACTAGGAGATGAACATTATGGATGAATTCCATCCATAGGAAGATGGTGTTTAATGTTTGCATTCATCATAATGATTTAACGTGATGTCAACACATTTCCTCTAGATGAAGTATACGGTCAGCATATAAACTTCCATTTTTTTAACTAATGTATAACATTTGCAATTACTGACCATTCTTTTGCAACTAGTAAATAACCTTGTCATTAATTGCCATTTGTTAACATAATAAACTTTTGAGCAATTTATTATTATTATTGATATATTAAAATAGGCCATTCATTATGGATGGCCATGCCATAAATTTCAATACATATTCTAATCAATTTTTGACATGTGACAAAATTGGAATTTTAAAATATATGAATTCATATAATATATAATGAGGAAAAATCAACATGGTCCAATGTTAATTTTACACAATGACATTTGGACAAAGGAAAAAGTGACATGTATCATTTGGAATTATTTTTCATGAAAGTTGAAATTTTCTTGAAATCTTGATCTCAACCATTCATTATCATTATTCAATTTATGTATTTATATTGTGACATGTGGCATAATAAAAAATTGCCATGTGGCATATTGATTGAAAATTTGAATTTGTTATATATATACATAGGTGGGTAGGTAGATAAAACTTTGTGCATCAAAAAATACCTACCTACTTAAAATACATAACTAACTACATTACTTACTTACCCACCTAGCTATCTAAATATGAAAGTAGGTAAATATGTAAGAACGTAGAAAGGTAAAATGTAAGTGAATGAAAAGTAACATGTAATTTTTTTTATAAATTTTATGTTTTGCCTTTAAGATTATGCTTCTTGAGTTCATTCCAAATGGCACATAATTTGTAACATGAAGTCCAAAGAGAAAACATCTTTTTTATATACTACGTAAAATGACTTAAAAAAAAAAACATATGGGTTAAATCTTGTAGTTGCACCTTAATCACAAATTCAAATGCAACTAAAAGTGATTTTCCCACAAGTTTTGTACTTGGTTTTAGTTTTATATATCATATAACTAAATAGATAATAAATAAATAACAAATTAACTAATTACCTACCCACCCATCCATTTAGAAACTATTTACTACATATTATTATTTATTAATATAATATTTTTAGAAGCAACATTAATCATTATTTTTTCATGGTTTCCAATAATTAATCAATTGGTTCATAACAATAATTCAATAATAATAATAATAAATTATTTCAAAAAATATATTTAATATCTAATTATTAATCAAGTTACGAATTAATCATTTAAATATCTAATTATTTGGCCATTATTTCTAAAATATTTTTAAAGAAATTTATTCCATAAACTTAAATAAAAATACTACTTTTACCTCTGAAAACAAACCTTTTAAATTGTTAAGGATCAACTAATTAAGTACAAAATAACTACGTATTAATTGATTACCTAACAAAATAAATTATTCACTAATTGGTAATTCCTGAATATTAACTATAAATTATTAAATTTCTAATTTATTAACTTAATTAGTAGATATTAAATCAGTTTTGATAAATCATTAATATTCATTAGCTATTTACCATAATTCTTGATTAATAAATATTAACTATCACATAATCTAATATAATTTAATAAATTATTTATCTTTAAGAAATATGAATTAATTAAAAAAAAAGTATTATACGAAAATAGTATATTATGAATTTTTATTTATTTATTAGGGAAAATTGAATCATTAATAATAATTAGACAATTTGATTTGTAAGGAAATTATTATTTATTATTCATTGGTTGACTAAATATTTATTAATTAATAGTCATTAGCTATTAACCATAACTTTTGATTAACTACCTAAATCAGATTATATATTGAGATGTTTTAGACGTAATCATATATTTCAGAATTCATTAAATAAGGACTAATCAGATTTAACTAAATGTTTAATAATATTTAATAAGTTATTGATATCATTGATTGATAAATATTCAATATATATTATTTATTTATAGAATTATTGAGTTGTTAATGGGAATAAAATATATTTAAATTAAATAATTACTATTTCATGAATAATGATTACTTTTTGTATCAATTTATGATTTAATATTTAATTAATCAACAAGAAGCTTTGAAATAACTAATAAATAATAATTGAAATTTAATTAGTTGGTATCAGTTTAAATATAATTAAATGATTAAATAATATTATTTATTTCAGACTTTATAGTAATTAATGAATTATTTGAAAATAATAACTATTAGATTATTAATGCTCATTTAATACAACAATTATATCATATTAATATGACCTTGATACTATAATTTAATCATACCTTAATAAAGATAATATATTTTTAAATGAACCATACAATATCAAAATGATTTTTTTTCAATCCAATATGCCGATTATATGGTCAAATATATGTTTAATATGCACTGAATGCAAATTACATATCTTAACATATCATGAATACAAGTCAAATGCACTTTAATAGGTTAAATAAACTTAATAGATGTTTAATATAACTTGAATAGAATTTTTATAAATATATTTAAAAAATAGTCCACAAAACTTTAATGTACATTAGTAAATGTGTAAATACACTATAATAATAAGTAATTTAATTGCAACTAATTTTGCAACTAAATGAATGTAGGAGCCTATTATTGAATGAAAAATTCAAGAAGTTAGTCAATATGAAAGAATGTATAATTTAATAGTTGCACCATAGTCCAAGAAACAATGGTAAAGTTTAAAAGACGATGAATAGTTGTAAAAATGATGAAATATAGTTGCAAATGATAGATAGTTGCATGGAGTTTCATGAAATTGCAAATTGAATGGTTACATATTACAAGATTTCTTTTAATATTGCTAGACTAATATCTACATTAAGTTAAATGTATTCTAGATTTAATTCTTTGAAAAAAAGGCAAAATTCATTTAATTAATATATTCAACTTACAATTAATAAAAGAACAAAATGTACCAAAAAAATGACTTAATAGACATAAAAAATCAATTTTAAACACAAACAAATGATAGATTACATGAAATTAACATACTTAAAAAAAATCTCATTTTTAGCATGAACAATCATATCAAAGTATATAAAATTATAAAAACTATTCTAAAATAAAAATTTTCAATTACTAAACATATGTCCAAAGTACATGGAACCTCGTAGAAACAAAATTAAAACATACTAAACTACTTGAAAAGCTAAAATAAACTTCAAACAAGATCTTCAAAACAAATGTTATATT
>Ga0116228_10006493_pt1 | contig 10453 bp, 11 predicted proteins | sample S1TSphfallax_2_FD_89694 | JGI IMG/M metagenome (GOLD analysis project Ga0116228, IMG submission 89694) | Host-associated microbial communities from peat moss isolated from Minnesota, USA - S1T2_Fc - Sphagnum fallax MG | ecosystem: Host-associated > Plants > Peat moss > Unclassified | place... | reverse complement strand
TTTATATTTCTGCCAATGTCCAGAAGTTTTAAATAAATCTACCCTAGCAATATGAGGAGTCACCACAGGTAAATATCCCCGTTTGAGTTGCTCCTGTTTAAGGAAATCTTCTAAAATACTCCTCAACAAAGTACCTTTGGGAGTCCATAAAGGTAAACCCGGACCTACTTGGTCAGCAAAAATAAACAATCCCAGTTCTTTCCCCAACTTGCGATGGTCCCGCCGTAAAGCTTCTTCCTTCCGTCGCTTGTATTCAGCTAATTGCTCTGGTGTTTCCCAAGCAGTAGCGTAAATACGTTGTAGTTGTGCCTTAGTTTCATCTCCACGCCAATAAGCACCAGCCACACTTTCCAATTCAATGGCTTTCGGGTTGATTTGACTAGTATTTTCTAAATGAGGTCCCGCACATAAATCCCACCATTCAGCCCCTAGATGATAAATCGTAATCGGTTCTGATTTGATATCTCCCAGTATTTCCAGTTTATAAGGTTCCGAGATTGTTTGAATCCGCTGTTCTGCTTCTAAACGGCTAACTTCTTCTCTAACTACTGGTAATTTCCGGTTGATGATTTTCACCATCTCCTTGTGGATGGCTTTCAGATCCTTATCACTAAACGGCTCTGGATTATCAAAGTCGTAATAAAATCCATTTTCAATCACTGGACCAATTGTGACTTGCGCTTGGGGAAATAGTTTTTGCACAGCCATCGCCATCACATGAGAGGCGGTATGACGAATGTTTTTTAATGTCTCTGATTCGCTGTTTTTTGGTAAATAGGTTTTTGGTGGCTTTTCTACTGATTGGGCTTCTAGATTAGGGGACATACGAACGGAAGAAGGGTGTAGGGTGTGGGGTGTAGGGTGTAGGGGAAGAGAAAGAATTACAGGGATTAAAGAAAAAATAACGCATTCACTACACCCTACACCCTTCTTCCTCTTTCTTCAACCCTAAACCCCACACCCTACACCCTACACCCTGCTTTTTTTCTCAGATAATTGTTAAGAATCATGAAAAACGTTAATATTAAAGAGAACTTTTGCAATATGCTTCTCATATATGGGGAACTCAAATCTATCCAACACTGAACTGCTTAAAGCTGTGTTGGAACCTTTATTAGATGATTTTCAGTACTGGTTTGATTATGCCTACCACCTCTTGGAAAATGAGAGAATGGATTTTATTAGTAACCAAGAACAATCTGATTTATTCTCCCGTATTAAACAGGCACAAGCAGAACTCAATACAACTAAACTGTTATTTAAGGCAACGGATGGACAAGTAGGGGTAGATATGGCAGTTTTAAGGCCTTGGCATCAATTAGTTAGCGAATGTTGGTACGTGGGGACGCAATTTCGTAAGTCAAAAGAAAAATAAGCTATTTAAGCTAAAAGAGCCAATTATGATAGGTGTGAATAAACTAGGACAATCCTTAACATTATTTTCATAAAAAAATAATGTATTACCTGTTACATTAAAGTAATACAAGGTTTGAACCACATCATATAAGCGTGTAAACGGTCTGATTTTCACTTTATTCTTAAACTTGAATTCTCGTTTTAGCAAAATTAAGCGCTAGTTCAAGAGAGATTTAACAACTTAACTATATTCTGGAGGAAAGTTCTAATGTTACATCTACTTTATATTCTGGCTTTTACTGTTTTGGCATGTATAGCTGTAGCGAATTTAATCCGCAATTTAATTATGTTCAGCTTTGATCGAGATTTATCCCATGCTAGTAAAGGTAGTCTGGGCTACTATGAATATGGTCGTCAGTCAATTCCACATCCAGAACTATTGGATAATGCTGGGAAAATCATTCGCGAGCCACTATTGGTAATGCGCTCAATTAATGTTGAGGATGCGCGTCAACAACTAGATGCTATTTATGAATCTTCCCCTAGTCATAAGCTGGAAAATGAAGGTTAATCACTAAAAGCTAATCACTAAGGGAAATATAGAAAAAGCTACGCTTCAATTACTACACGTAGATTACCTCGTTTTTTGGCAACACGACAAGCAGTGGTACTTCCAGAACGCTCAAATTCTAAGTCTAAGATAGTCGATCCGACTCGTAAGTTATGTAACGATAGACGATTGATTGACTCTGGTAATGCGGGGTCAATGATCCGTAAGCAGTTATTTTGAGCATCCGGGACTAAGTTAACTACCATTTGCAGCATTTGAAATATGCTACCAGTCGCCCAAGCTTGTGGTGAACAAGCTACTGGATACTGTATTGGTCTTTTATCTCCATTTTTTTCGTAACCGCAGAAAAGTTCTGGTGGACGGATATAGGGTTGGTGAGAAATCATGTTGAACAGAGCTTGAAAAAGTTCTAATGACTGTTCAATTAAACCCAGCGATCGCACTCCCATAGCAATCATTCCATTATCATGAGGCCATACAGAACCAGTATGATAACCCATGGGATTGTAAGCAGGTGAGAGACTGCTTAAAGTCCGAATCCCCCAACCGTTAAACATATCTGGTGCTTGTAGTCTACCCGCAACGCTATGTGCTTTTTCTGGGGTGAAAATGCCAAAATGTAGACATTGACCGGGATTGGAAGTGATACTATCCACTTGTTTCCCTTCCCCATCCAAAGCTAGAGCGCAGTAATCCGCATCTTCAAGCCAAAAATCCTGATTAAATCGAGTTTTTAGGTCTTGGGCTTCTTCTAACCAAGTACTAGCTAAATCGAATCGCTGTTTAATCTTTGCAATTTCAGCTAAACGGATTTTGGCAGCATAGACATAAGCTTGAACTTCACATAAAGCGATCGCTCCATTAGCTAGTTCACCTTTGCGGTTGACAATACAGTCCCCAGAATCCTTCCAACCCTGATTACTAATACCCCGTTTAGATTTGCGGAAGTAAGTCAGATAGCCCGTTCTTTCCAGATGGCGATCAATCCAATTCATCGCAGCTATTGCGTTTATCCACAAATCGTCCAAAGTCTCTTGGTCGTGAGTCCAACTATAATACTCAGCATAGAGGATTAACCATAAAGGAGTCGCGTCCACTGTCCCATAGTAGGGAGTATGGGGAATTTCTTGACAGCGCGCCATTTCCCCTAACCGCAATTCATGTAAAATCTTCCCTGGTTCTTCCTCTCGCCAATCATCTAAGGTTTTACCCTGATATGCTGCTAATAGCAATAGGGTTTCTTTGGCAATTTGAGGGTTTAACATTAAGCATTGAGCAGATGTAATGATTGAATCCCGCCCAAACAAAGTGGAGAACCAAGGAACACCTGCTGAAACCGTTTTATATTTGCCAAAAGATTGCCTTAATAAATACATATCTTGTTCAGCCCTTTCAATCACTTGATTGAAAAGACTTTTATCCGAACTAATTCGGGTAATTTGATTCACCCAATTTTGCTCTTCCATCAACTCCGCCGCTTTAGCCTGTCCTAGCGTATTCGCAGGACTAACAGTGGAGATTGACTGATTATCAATGAACAGATTCAAGCGATAGCCTAATTTTTGGGTTTCATGCGCCGCTAAATTGATTTGCCAAACGGCGGTGTAACCATGAAAATAATCTGGTTGTTGATATTGGAAGTTAATCCGCGACTCCATGACTAACCCATCTAACCCTTGATAGGCTAAAATCAGTGATTTTTCTTGGTAGTGTTGGGTGTCTGGCTCTGGTTCGATGAAGCGCAGAATTTTTCCCCGCTTTTCCCTACCATATCCCCGCACTTCAAATAAATCGACAAAATCAGCATCCAGACTCAAACTGATTTGAAAACTCATGCTGGTGGTGCTGTAGTTAGTCACTTCTATTTCTTCAAATAGCGCTCCATTCAGGACTATTTCCCGGCGCATTCCGATTGTATCGGCTTTGAGACGTTCTTCAATTTTGGGATTAGTACATAAAATTGAAACGCCAAAACCTTTATCAGCACTACTACTCAGCAAGATAGGCGATCGCCCTTCAATTTGCCATTCGAGACGGCTTAAAAACCGGGTATCTGAACAATACAAACCCATACTGGGATTACCATCATTGAGGGAACAACCAGAAATGCTTCCCATATCATCTGTGACTAAAAATAAATCGTCATCTTTCACTGTTAAGGTTGGCTGAGGTCTTCTACTGACAACACAATGCCATTCAGGAATGGGTGATTCTTCCGCAGGAATAAAAGTTTTTCCATCCAAAATAATTTTTTCCGATTTGCTCAAAGTATCCATTTCCATTAGCCAATATCCCCATACAGTTCCTGACGCAAACAGTTATCCCCAGTGGTTTTTTCCCGCAATGCTGTTTCACCATCCCCATAAATTTATCTCTTCTTCAAAGGATGTCAAGGCTGAAAAATTGCTATTTTTATCTGATTTATGCTTTGTTTACCCTTTTATTAAGGATAGGTGAAGAGAATGCTCATTTATATTGCATATTCATGCTTAGTCTCAGATTAATTGACATTAACCACCAGATATTGTAATCTAAGAGTAAAAAACAAATTTATCTTTACTGAAAAAACCTAGTGACCTAGTATAAATCTTTCCGAACCAAGGTAATTTCTTTAGTGGTGAAAAAATATGCTTTTCCTAGCGAATCATGTTTTACAGTGGCTAAGAACCAGTTTAAAGCAGAGAATACTCTGTCATTTTTTAGTTCTAGTTCTTATACCTGCTTTTTTAATTATAGGCTAGAATTCTCTAGCTCAACCATTCAATAATTCACCACATCCCCAAGTAATCTTAATTTCACTTGAGCAGAAAATATCATCCCTACTGCTCAACCATTATGGGTCAATCTGCGTGCTCATGGAAAAAAGGTAGTTACTGCTACTTTTCCTGGTGGAGATGGAATGGAGATTAAAGTTCCTGGTTTACCGAATAGTCCCGTTATTCAATCTTCTAGTCAGAGGACAGGAAATTATACAGTTCCCTTTTCTATGAGCGCGCCAGAGATAATACAATACCAATTAAAGAACCTAGCAGCATGATTATACTACTACCAGAAGTGATTCCAAATCCAATGAATCGTTTTTCAGCAGCTTGATAATATCCCCAAGCGTAAATAATTCGACCGACTAACCAAATCGCACCAATGACAGTACCCCAAACAGGACTAACGTAGTGGGAAAATAACAATAAGACAGGGATGAAAAGAATTAATTGTTCTAAAGTATTCTGTTGAACGCGCAATACTCTTTCAAAATCAGGATTTCCCGTCATTTGTGGGACTGGTACGCTATATTTAGCTCTGGCTCTACCGACGTTAATGATAGTTACTAGATAAAGTAATAGAGATAGAGAAATGATAAGATTAGTCCAAGTTGACATATTCGATATCCTGAATTAGTAATAAGCCAATTATACAATTTTCGTAAAAATTCACTGGAGATTAAATTATTATGGGTGGAACTCCTTGGCATTATTTTTATCCTTACCAGGTAGATACTAATACAGCATTGGCAAGATTGAAGGAACAAGAATTTCGGGCGGGACGCTATGGTTTTGATTACTGGTTCAATCAAATATCTGGAATCGGAACAGATATTTAGCCTACGTAAAAACCCTCATTTTTTGCTTTTGATTGGATTCATCCATGTTTCTAAATAGCTAAAACCTTGAGAAGCAATCAGCGTCAAACATAAGTAGATTATTGCTACAGCAGTATATACTTCAAAAGCGCGATAGTTTCCCGCAACAATTAACTGTCCTTTGCGGAATAACTCTTCCAAACCAATCACCGCGACTAAACTAGTATCCTTCAACATAGTGATAAACTCATTCCCCAATGGTGGAATCATCCGTCGAAAAGCTTGGGGAAAAATTACATAGCGCATTGTTTGTACAGGATTTAACCCCAGAGATTGCGCTGCTTCTGTTTGTCCAACTTCAATCGATTGAATACCTGCGCGGACAATTTCAGCGATATAGGCGGCGCTATTTAAGCTTAAGGCGATTACTCCTGCGACTAAGCGATTAAAATTTAGGGTAAAACCCATTTCTTGGCAAACTGCTGGTAGTCCAAAATAAATCATAAATATCTGCACTAACAATGGTGTTCCTCGGAAAAAGTCTACATAAGCACGCGCTAACCAACGTATAGGTGCAATCGAGGAAAGATGAACTATCCCAATCAGGGAACCGCCAACTAAACCAAAAACAATAGATAAAAATGCTAATTGCAAAGTTACCAATACTCCCATGAGTAAAGTGGGGAAAGATTGCCAAATTACATCCCAAGAATTGGCTACTGTGAGATTATTTTCCTGGATATGAGGAGCTGTTAAGGGTAATTCTGGCGCTGGGGATTTAAACCATTTCTGGTAAATCTGTTGATATGTACCATTTTGGAGAACTTTGCTCAAGCCTTGATTGATCAATGACAAATAAGGCGACTTCTTGGCGGTAGCGATTCCATAGAATTCCTCTGTCAGCAATTGCTTGACAATTTTAATCCCTTCCAGGTTTCCTGTGTTAATTGCATATATTGTAACTGGTGCGTCGTTAATAACTGCGTCTACATTCCCGTTGTGGAGTTCTTGTAATGCTAAAGGAGTAGAGTCAAAACTACGTATTTGCGCGCCAACTACGGTTTTAGCCTTTTCGGCTCCTGTTGTCCCTATTTGGACAGCGATTTTTTTATTTTTCAGACTGCTAAAATCGATAATCTCTGAATTATCGGCTCGGATGGCGATCGCCAATCCCGCTTTAAAGTAAGGACGAGAAAAGGCGACGGTATTAGCTCTGTCCTGAGTAATCGTAATGGAACTAATCGCTGCGTCTATGGTTTTAGCTTGAAGCGCCGGAATAATCCCATCAAAAGGTAAACTTTGAAAATCGACTTGGAAATCAGCAGCGATCGCGATCGCTCGCATCAAATCAATCGAAAACCCTTGTAATTCCCTACCTTTATCTTGAAACTCAAATGGTGGAAAAGCTGGTTCAGTCGCGATTCGGAGAACTTTCCCCGACGGAACACCCAGACTACAACCAGCCAATAAACAACAACTCAACCCAACCAACAACAACCTAGTTAACCAACCTCTCACATCAAATCGCATATTCATTTCCCATCTACTTCGATGATGGTAATTGAGAAAGGTAACAGGGAAATCTCCATTACTAAAATCAGATTTGGCGTTAGCTGACGAGAAACTCCTTTAAGAAGTCTAAACTACTATCCTCCCAACATGGTTCTGGGACTAACCACTGTAAGCTATTTATGATATCAGCTACAATATCCTCACTATCATCTCGCTCAAATAATTCTATCAAAGCTGACCAATCGCGTTCTTGGAGGTTAGTAAATGTAGAATTCATAACTCAAATTTTATATAAATGTGGTCTGATGTAATTTCTCCCAGTAAGTGACCGTATTTTAGTTTAAATATTCAGTCCTTGAAGTGATATAGATCATATCCCCAGGGGAAATAGATGAATTTTTGGGAAAATTTCCAATTTATGGTTCAATTAACTCCACAGCAAATACATCCGCAAAAGCTTGAGCGACATCAACCCGTACTTGTTCACAGGTAATATCAGGAATCCACTGGGCTAAGCTACCAACAGGTTTATCCACAATACCGCAAGGTACAATCTGTTGGAAACCTGTCAAATCTGGACATACATTCAGTGCAAAACCATGCATTGTGATCCATTTACTCACTTTTATCCCAATCGCTGCAATTTTAACTCCCTCTAACCAAACACCAGTAAAGTTATTCAGGCGATCGCCTTCAAGTCCATAATTAGCTAAAACCCTGATTATTACTGCTTCCAATTGACGTAAATACCAATGTAAATCTTGTTGATAACGGCGCAAATTCAAAATCGGATAGCCGACTAATTGACCAGGACAATGATATGTGACTTCTCCACCCCGTTCAACTCGATGTACTTCAGATTCACTTTGATCCAAGTTGAATTTAATAAATTCTGATTTGGCTCCTTGTCCCAAAGTGTAGACAGGTGGATGTTCTAACAAAATCAGCACATCCTCTAGATTGGGGTCGTGGATACGTTGCACAACGAGCGATCGCTGCCATTCCAGAGCTTCTAAATAAGGTGTTAACCCTTGATTGTATAGCACGCAGGGATGTCTTTTGGGTGGAATAAATGTCAAGCTTTGCAAAGGATTTTAAAGGAACGTCAAGTGAATTATGATGGTCGCGGGGGAAAGTGCTAGGTTAAATATAGTTTAAATTTATCCATTGCTATCAAGACTGCGATTTTATCAGCGGAGAATTAAGAGTAGCAGTAGTATATGTAACAGAACTCAGGGGGATAAGAGCTTTATACATAGTCTTTACACCTAGTTTTGTACATCACTCACCTGAAAACCGCTATAAAAAGCAGTTTACGGTTTATTAGTGATTGTGATAGACCTACCGCGGTCTAAATTGAGATACAAAACACACCACACCAAAAAAACTATTCAGCGGGGGACTTTAGATGAAACTTGTCATCCATAGCAAAAATATTGAAATCACGGATGCGATTCGGGAATACGTCCAACAAAAAATTGAAAAAGCAGTTAATCACTTTCAGAACATCACCCAGGAAGTAGATGTCCATCTCAGCGTTGCTCGTAATCCCCGCATCAGTACAAGACAAGCAGCAGAAGTGACTATTTATGCCAATGGTAGTGTGATCCGAGCGGAGGAGAGTAGTGAAACTTTGTACGCAAGTATTGATTTAGTGGCGGATAAAATATCACGTCAATTACGTAAATATAAAGAACGCCGTCAAGACCAGAAAACTCAAACTATCCCCACAGGGGAAATGTTATCTACCGCCGAAGTTATTGGTGACTTAATCGGCGATCGCGTCCCCGAACTTCCAGATAAAGTTGTCCGTAGTAAGTATTTTTCTATGCCTCCAATGACACAAGAAGAAGCATTAGAACAGTTACAATTAGTTGGACATGACTTTTACATGTTCCGCAATATGGAAACTGGTGAGATTAACGTGATTTACGAACGTAATCACGGTGGCTATGGTATTATTCAACCCCGGAATGGGAATGGTCATACCAACGGTAAAAATGGGAAGTCGGCTCAGACCAATGTAGCGACATCAGAAAAGGTATCTAGGGCTTAATCGCAACCCGATAATCCTCAAAATCACCCCCCTTAATCCCCCCTTGGAAAGGGGGGGAGACAAGATCCCCTCCCCTTTCCAAGGGGAAGGTTAGGGTGGGGTCAGTTTCTGCAAAGTTTTGATCGCTTCTTCTACATGACCTTTGAAGTTCAACATGGAATCAAACACATACTGGACAACACCTGTTTGGTCGATCACATAAGTCACGCGACCGGGAATAAACCCAAAGGCGGTTGTCGCACCGTATTGTTTACGAACTTGATCGCCTTTGTCACTCAAGAGGATAAAGGGAAGGTTATACTTGCTAGCAAATTTCTGATGTGATTCTGGAGAATCTCCACTAACTCCGATAACTTCCGCTCCAGCGGCGCGGAATACTTCATATTGATCACGAAAGGCGCAGGATTCCACTGTACATCCGGGAGTATCGTCTTTGGGATAGAAGTAGAGGACAACAGCTTTTTTACCAATAAAGTCTTTCAAGTTAACGGTTGAGCCACTTTTGTCGGGTAGGCTGAAATCAGGCGCGGTGTCACCAATTTTAATCGACATAATAGTTGAGAAATTTAGTTGAGAAATGTTGATAAATCTTGATATCTCAATTATCCTGGCTTTACTGTGATAAATTTCAAGAATTTATGCCATCTGCTTATCTTTTGGTATCCCACGGTAGCCGTGACCCACGACCAGATATAGCTATGCAACATTTAGCTCAGTTAGTCACTTGTGAGTTGAACCACGATGGCGAGGGTTTAGTAGGTGTAGCTACTCTGGAATTTCATCCCCAGCCATTACACCAGCAAATTGTTCAATTTGCCCAAAACGCCTTGGTGAAGATGTGCGATCGCCTAAAAATCATACCCTTATTTTTATCGGCGGGAGTCCATCTCCAGACAGATATTCCCTCGGAAATAGAATTAGCTCAACAGATACTCCAGCAGAAAATCGCCATTGACCTGAAACCATTTTTGGGAAGTCACCCCAATTTTGCGAAATTGTTCTTTGGGGAAGTGATTAATATGAAAGCAGATGGATTAATTCTGTTAGCTCATGGTAGTCGTCGTCCAGGTTCCCTTACGTCAATAGCAGCTGTAGCGACACAGTTAGGAGCAATTGTGGCTTACTGGTCAGTAGACCCCCAGTTAAAATCACGAGTTGAAGAGTTTATGGAAACGGGAATTCAGCGAATTGGCATTTTGCCATATTTTCTGTTTGCTGGGAGCATTACTGATGCGATCGCCGTCAAGGTAGAAGAGATCAAATTAGAATTTCCGCACCTGAGGTGTACATTGGCTCAACCTTTGGGAGTTAGTCAGGAGTTAGCCGAACTAATTGGAGATTTAGCAGTTACAGGAAACAAAGAATTGGGAGGAAAAACTTT
>Ga0116228_10006492_pt1 | contig 10454 bp, 11 predicted proteins | sample S1TSphfallax_2_FD_89694 | JGI IMG/M metagenome (GOLD analysis project Ga0116228, IMG submission 89694) | Host-associated microbial communities from peat moss isolated from Minnesota, USA - S1T2_Fc - Sphagnum fallax MG | ecosystem: Host-associated > Plants > Peat moss > Unclassified | place... | reverse complement strand
TGTTGAAACACTTCACCTTTGTGTTTCATGAAGTAGACCCACACCTTCCTTGTGTGGTCATCAATGAAACTCACGTAGTACTTGCATCCTCCAATGGATTCTATCTTCGTGGTCCACACATCTCAGTGGATCATTTCAAAAGGTTTGGAACTTACATGAATTGTTTGAACTAGGAATGTATGCCTAGCTTGCTTCCCCAATTGGCATGCTTCACAAACTTCTGACATCACTTCTTCTATTCCAAATTTGGGAAGACCTCCAACAAGATTTTGTTTTTCCATCAGCTTAAGACATTAGAGATTAACATGGCCAATTCGCTTGTGCCAAATTCCAATGTCTCCAGCTCCTTTTCCATGTGTGAATAACATGGAATTCACCTTAGGCATGTTCACATCCAAGGTGAACATTCGTCCAATCCTTTCTCCTTTGGTAATCAATTTGCCTTGGTTCTTCATGTCTTCCACAAAACATCCATTTGGGTTGAATGTCACTTGTAAACCTTGTTCCACCATTTGGCCTACAGATTCTAGATTTTTTGTTATGGTTGGAACATGAAATACATCTTTTAAATACTTTGTTTGCCCATCTTGCATGGACAATGGCACCTTCCCAATTTGTGTGATGGGATGTGTAGTGTCATCACCAATTTCCACAAAACTTGTTGTCTTCAAATCCTTTGTCTCTAAACCATTTTCCATGACTAGTCATGTGGTTTGAAGCTCTAGAATCCACATACCAGACATTTGGGTTGAATGTCACTTGTAAACCTTGTTCCACCATTTGGCCTACAAAAACTAATTTTTTTTGTTATGGTTGGAACATGAAGTACATCTTTCAAGTACTTCATTTGCCCATCTTGCATGGACAATGGCACCTTGCCAATTTGTGTGATTGGATGTGTAGTGTCATCACCAGTTTCCACAAAACCTAATGTCTTCAAATCCTTTGTGTCTTTAAACCATTCTCCATGACTAGTCATGTGATTTGAAGCTCCAGAATCCACATACCAGACATTATTATCTGATACTCCTCCTATCATTGAATTTGTCATATGCTGCATCATAAATAGTTGTTCATCACTTTGATTGCTAGTTGATGCATAATTCCCTTGTTGTAGCTTTCCATTTTCGTGCATCATGCTCCTTTTGATAATAGTTCTTTGCCATGTGCCCAAGTTTCCTGCAGTAGTAGCAATTTGAGTTGCTATTTGGTTGTTGACCTCAATGACTTCCACCACGACTTCCACGACTTCCTCTTCCTCTAAAATTTCCTCGTCCACCTCCATGAGAATGAGCTTCATGTTGATGATGTCCACCGTGTGAACTTCCGTGTCGACTTTGAAATGAAGTTTTAACACCTCTACCTCTACCTCTATTGGAATTTGAATAGAAAACACTTTCTTGTGATCCTCCATTGGATGAGGTACCAACAACTTTCATCTCTTCACTTATAAGCAAGGTTATTAAATCTTGGAAATTGGGAAATGTTTCTCGAATTGCAATTGAAGTAGGAAACTGGCTATAGTCTTTTCCACGACCATTCAAGGTCACGGCCACTAGATCTTCATCATCTATAGGGGCTCCTATAGATGCAAAAGCATCTGTAAGGTTTTTCACCTTTGTAGAATAGTCATTGATGTTCGTCTTGTTTTTCTATAGATTATGCAACTCTTGCTTAAGTTGCATTTTGCGAACTTGTGTATTGGTGTTATACATCTTCATCAATGTATCCAAGCTTGCTTGGGTGATTTTGCATCTTAAATATGCACAATCATGGAATCAGACACACTCATAGAAAGGTAATACAAGACTTTCTTTGCTTTTTGATGCCAAGTTTTATTGGCTTGAATTTGTTATTGTGTGGGGTTTTATGGGAGAGGAGGTTCTGTTTCATCACCAGTTATGAACTCCCAATAACCTTTCCCCATCAAGAAATTCATAATCTTAAATTTTCCACACTTGTAAATTTTTCTTGTCTAATTTCTCAATTGCAATTTGAAAAAAATCATCCGCCATTTTTCAAAGCAACACTCAATGTCTTCTTAGGGTTTCTAGGATTGGGATTAGGGTTTTCCTTCCTTAGGTTTCTAAGATTAAGGTTAGGGTTAGGGTTGAACAAGATGGACCTTGTATATGTATGTGTCTCGAGTATTATATAAAATTTTATACTATACATAGGTTTTATGTATATGTATGTATCTCGTATAATATATTGTATGGTATTAAGTACATGATTACAGACCAAACTTTTGTATGAAGGTCTTGATAATGTGTTTGCGCTTCCCAATCTTCAAACTCCTTTCAAGTTCTCTCAAGTTATATTTGCTCCACTTCAAAAATTTGTTTTGATGTCTTCTCAATGTAAACTTTTGTCATAACAACTTTGTGAAGCTACACCGCTCACATACAACCTTGAATCCTTTTGAAATTTTGCTTAAACATGTAAAGTTATGTCTACTACTATCTCTTAAAATTTCAGCTCATTTGACTTCATAAAATGAGAAATCTTGTTGCTTTCCTTGAAGTCACCTCAAACTAGGACCTGAACACAAAATGACTTACAACTCACTCTAAGCAGCTCCAAACTCCTTGAGATTTTGAGAGACACATAAGACATATGTGTTCTATCTCTGTTCAAAATTTCAACTCTATTGGTGACGACCACAAAGAGTTATCACTCTTAAAAGAAACTGACTTCAAAACTTAGGCTGAAAATTTAGATGCTTGAATCTCTCTCAATACAAATCCAAAGGACTTGAAATTTCTCTCACGTATTGAGTCCTTTATGATCTATAGGATCCCAAAACTGCAGATCCGAAAAAGCTAAAAAAAAGGAGATATGACCAAAAAACCAAATCTAACATAGAATCTTCATATATTCATAACTTTCACAAAACACATCCTTTTTCTTCTAAAATTTTGAGAATAGAAGCGTCTTATAGTCTTCTACAATCTCTCCAAGTTTCACTTCAAGATCTTTTCACAATAGATCTAGATCTAGATTTAAAGATCTGACTTCCACAACCCTTGATATGTGGATCTCCTTTCACCTCTTTTATTTTCTTTTCTTTTTCTTCACTTCCTTCCTTTCCCCGTTTCTCTTTTGCACTTGACAAACTCTTATGATATTACTAAAAACTCTCAAGCTCTAGTTCTAAAGACTTTCTAGTTGTAGATCTCTTTCAACCTTCTCATCAAACAACCTAAGCTCTAATACCATGTTAATAAATAGGAGATCTACTCAAGTGCAAACATAGAACTTTATTGAAAGGAAACTATAAAACGATGCTCACAACATAAAACATAACATCAATAACTCTTCAAGGTTCTTGTCACATGAAATACACAAACTTGTGCAATGAAGAAAAGAGAAACAAACCATCAACACCAAGGTATTTAACCACAAGACCAAACCACAAATAACCAAACCAAAATAAGTAAAGAAAGGAACTCAACCTTGTGAAAGTAACTTAGTTACTTTTGTACTCCAGTAACTAATGAAACCTAACTAGTTGAGCTTGAATTCTCAACAGCTTTTATATGGGTTGTAATGTCTTTTGGTGTCAAAAATGGACCACCAACCTGTCAAAGCTTTCTATGAATACATTGATGTGTTCATGAACATCTTTTTAGATGATTTTACTATTTTTACTAACATGTTCACCCATTTAGAAAAACTTAGAAAATGTTTTTTAAAATGCAATGAGTATGGCATAAGTTTGAATCTAGAAAAATGTGCATTTATGTTATGTTCTATAACTATCCTAGGGTTCATATCTCCAAGAGGGGAAGACACTTAATCTTAAGAAAATAAAAGCTTTAATTAATGTCGTAACCCTAGCCTTTGGCTCGCGACCAAGGCAAGGGCTTGTAAAAGTGCGAGACAAGGGGGAAGCATGGGAGGCACATCTTATATTCTCGAGAGTGCTAGAGAGTGAAAGAATGAACCCTCACACTCCTAAGTGAGCTCCCACTTTGGGAGTTGGAGTTTTGATGGACTTTCGAATCTCCAAGGAACAATTGTAGAAGTTAATACCCATTGGATTGAAGATTTTTTTATATCATTGGAAAGATATTAAAACATAGATGTTTAAAATGTACTCACATGACCCATTTGGACACTTAAAAACACAAGTTATGGCTAAAGAAAAACGGGGGTCAAATTGACTCCCAACCACTAAAAGTGTATAATCGACCTGATTTCATTGCATGTAGATGACGTGTGACATATTATTGAAAATCTCTCAATGAGGGCTACAACTTTTCTTTAAACCTCATCTCCATTGAAAGTTTGCACATAAAGTTATGGGGCCCCAAAGTTGTAGGAGTCCCAACTTTGGGAATTTCGAAACTCCCATTTGGGACTCCCAGGACAAAATGCCATTTGGATGTGGGCCTCGTGGAGAGGCACAAAGTATATTAGAAGGGGGAAGGTGGTGACTTCCCCCAAGTCCGGGTCGTGGTGAGTCTTGTGAGTCCGAGTTTGCCTGTGATTTGTCCTAGCACCAAAAGTGCTCCAACTATGCACTAACCAACTTGTTGTTTGGTTTTGTGTAGATTTGTGTGAATGAATGATTGATTGCCATTCTTCCTAGTCCGATCCTAGAGCTCCAACACACCCCTCTACCCTCAAAGTGTTGTGAGCCAAGTTAAGATGCTAATACCCAAAAAACCTTAGGAAATCTAAGTGTTCAATGGAATGGCACAATTTTACAATTGTTTCATCATAAATTTTGCCTCTATTATGGCACTAATTACCAAGCTACTTAGAAAAACTAATGTATTTGAATGGACTATTGAATATCAAACCACTTGGGAAAACATAAAAAACCAGTACATTCAAGTTCATGTACTTATCTATCCTAATGGGAACTAGAATTTCATGTTCATACTAATGCAATTCAACTAATAGTAGGGGTGATACTCACCCAAAATCCAACATGTAAGATAGATCAACATGTTATGTATTCATCAAGATTACTAAATTTTGCTAAAAGGAATTACATTACTACATAGAAAGATGCTTTAATTATGGTTTATGCCTTACACTAGTTTAGGCATTACACGTTAGACAATAGGTTCACATTCTTTGTAGACCATATGGCTTTAATATATTTAATTTACAAGCCACAACTTTTTGGTAGGATAACTAAATGGTTTTTTAAAAAATTCAAGTATGATTTCAAGATCATTTGTAAACCTAGTAGATTATATCTTGCTAAAGCTTTTGGATTGATTTGTTACACATCACCAGGTTTTGTCCTTCTTTTGCATAATTTCATCCCACCAATGCATAATACTATGAAACTTTTCCTCGAGTTTCATAATTTATCTCCTAGACCTGCACTTGACATTGGAGACTCTCCATGTCTCCTTGCAAAGTTGTAAATCTAATTTCCATATTATCTATTTTTTTTTTCAAGGCCCAATATTTCGCATCCTCTCTATCCTAATTTTCTTTTAATGAATCCTTTTATCCTTTGATTATTTCATATAACTACATTTATTGCCCTAGAGTTTCCTTCCTCTATTTTACCATAATAAGCTCCATTTGTAACTAGTTCAACTCTTTTTCCTTGGTCTGAAGTGTCTTCTTGATTTGAACTTCAGTTGCACAAATGTGATGTTATGTCGCAGCCTTAGCCTTGGGCTCACAACCAAAGTAAGGGCTTGCAAAGGTGCGGGCCAAGAATGGAGCACGGGATCCACATTTCATACTTTCGAAAGTGTAGGAAAGTGTGAGGGAATGAACCCCCACACTCCCAAGTGAGCTTCCATTTTAGGAATTGGAGTCTTGATGGACTCCAAAAAATTTAAAGGGCGAATGTAGGGGTCAAATTTTATTATATTGAAAATTTCTTTATATCGTTGGAAAGCTATTAAAACGTAAATGTCTAAAATGGGCTTACATGACCCATTTGGGTACTTAAAACACAAGTTATGGCCAAAAAATGAGCTAGGAGTCAAATAGCCAATTTGACTCCTGACCATTAAAAGTTGGGAATCGCCTTAATTTACATATCATTGAAAATATCTTGACAAGGGCTACAACTTTGCTTCAAACTTCATTTCAATCGGAGGTCTGCACACAAAATTATGGGCCTCCACAATTTTGGGAATATTAATTTAAGGAATTTTGGGACTCCCAACTTGGGAGTCCCGTGACAAAATGACATTTGGGTGTAACCCCCATGGCAAGGCACAAATAATACTATAAGGGAGAAGGTAGTAGCTTCCCCCAAGTCTAGGTTGTGGTGAGTTTTGTGAATCCGTGTTTGCTCATGGTTCATCCATGCACCAAAAGTGCTCCAACTATGCACTAACTAACTTATGTATGGTTTGTGCAAGTCTATGTGAATAATTGATCTGCTTGTCACTTGTCCTAGTCCCCATCTCAGAGCTTTAACACGCCCCTCTACCCCTAGAATGATGCAAGCCAAGGAACGCAACCCAACTTTTTATCCTTTCGTTTTTTTCACATTTGGACTTGTAGTTGAATCTATTAGGGAGCTTGGGGGTGCGTCATCTTGTAAATCTTGCACATCTTGTTGTGCAACTATAGCTTAATTCTCCAACTCCTATTTTTCTACTTCACCTCTTTCACACATCAATTTGAGTCCCGACAACTCAAGTTTGTTTTACGCCATTTCCTACTATAATATGCCACATGTTAAAACAATCCTATATTTCACAAACCCTCTTCTACCTCTTGACGTAATGATCCTCCTATGTGCGAGGTTTGGAAAACTAAAGTTGTGCCCCTAGATGTTTTTGTAGATGGTCCTACACTCATGTATGTGCCAAATCTAACTCATACACCTCTGTTGAAAATGATGGTCTGCCTTCTTGATTTGTAGTTAATTATGTGGTTTATAACTGAACCTCCTATTGATTATTTTGGGGAGATGACGAACATGATGGAAACTACCTAGTTGGATTCTTTCTAAAGATAAAAATATTTCCTTTTGGTGTTCTTGTGGTATGTCTAGATTTGTAGGTGATGGAACTTGTTTAACAACCTAGCCTTTTAGCTATGGTTCATGTTTGGCCACTTGTTCAAGGTTTGGAATTTCTATAACTAGTGTAGGTCATTATGCCTCCTCCTAAAGTTATTATGGTCTTGGTATGGTGTGGGATGCCAAGACTTTTGGGTTGGGAATTACTCATTGCATTTGTTTCCATCTTTTGATCATTAAAGGTCTCTCCTTTTCTTCGTCTTCCTCTAAATCTTCTACTTTTTTTTCTCCTTAGCATGCATCTATTTTAGTAATTTGTTGGTCGCAACAAAAGGTCATTTAACTTGCTATAGTCGCTCCTTCAATTTTGACCCCTAATGTAGAAGCATCCTTCATTATAATGGGTACATCTTTTGGTAGAATCTATTGAGTTGTGTCAAGGAAGAAGTGTTACATCAAAATCTTGGTAACTAATGTTAAATGACAAATGTTTTTCTTTGGAACAACCTTGATTGTTCCCATTATGATCTTAGTTTGGGAGGTTGTCCATCTCATCAATTTTCTCTACAATTGTTTAAACAAAATGTTTACCCAATCTACTACCTTTATTTGCATAACTATCATGATTGATATAACATTTTTGTTATTAAAATAAGAGACCTTATCCCTTTTATAAGTGACTTGAATGAGTGCATGGAAACAAATATCATAAGGTGGCTTCATCATACCAACACTCCATTGTTCTATCTTCACATATGTTCTTGGCAAAGCAATATGTTGAAGCATGGCTTCTACAATTTACTTGTTTGCCTGCTTTTGTTCTTTCCAACCTTCGTTTGAAATCTTGAAGACATATGCAATCAAATGCTTATTGTTTATAACAATTTTCTCTCCCATTTTTGCATATATAATTTATCCTTCAATTTGATAAATGTTGAGAAACTCCACTAGCTAATCATGGTGTGGTGCTCTCCACTATAGTTCCAACAATCTTACCAATCTTGCTCTAGATGCCCATTCTTTTTCATCCTCTCCCATACTAACCCAGGTTGTAATTCTTTTCAATTTTTGAGTATGCATCTGCTCTATTAGTGTGAAAATCAACCTCTTTGGTATAGTGAAAGCACATACCCAACCTAGCGTGCCATTGTATAATTTTTCTATTTCTTTTTCTCAAACTTAGACGAACTAGGTTTTGAGGAACTTGGAATAGTCAATTGTGCAAATTTTGCAAGCGTTTGTGGTGTTAAAGTTGTTGCTTGTTTCAATGCTTGAAAACATTGGAGGTTGTATTTGTCCCCACCTTCTAAATTTGTTAACACCACCATCTCTACTTTTGCATGTGGTCTTGAAATTCCACGTTCTTTTAAAAAAATGCAACCACCTTTCGACGTCACCCTTTATGCATGGTACAATTTGCAATGTGATTTCAATCTTTATCTTAGGATCGTTATTTGGAGAAAACTTTAAAGATTGAACTTGAAGCAATCTTGGATTTACAACTCCAGAATGTGTAACGTGGCTTGCTCCTACATTTGCAAATCTACAATAATCATTTCCTACGCTTTTTGTTTTTTTTACAAATCAAATTTTTACACTCTTTCTGCTTCTTTCAAGTAATTCTTTTATATTTTTATACCAAAATTTCATTGCTCATTATGATCTATTGCAATGCATGAAGATTATAAGAGTTAAGGAAAAACAATTATTCACAATTGACATCATGCCAATTTGGCACCATAACCTTTCATGCCCCTTGATGTGTCATTGTACTTGTTAGGGTTTTGGGATTTGAAATGGTAAATCTTGCACTACCACATGTCACTGAATGTTTTTCATCCAATTTGACCTTCACAGGAACATCAGTCATCTATTACATAAAAGTTTCATCAATTGGTACCATCGATACCATATACATAGATTAATCCAGATGTTCATCTTCCTTATCATCCATCTCAATATCTTTATGTCCTTTCCAATACACTTGTTCAAGTCGATCTTAGTTTGTGCTTCTTCATCTAAAAAATAGTAACATTTCAACTTGTTCACATTTACAAGTACAAGAATTGGGTCAAACTTATCTAAAGTCACCAAAAGCATAGTGTTATGTGGTAAGCAAAATTATACTTTGTATAGTTTAAACCACTTGTTGATAAATTTCCTAAGATGTGTTTTTTGTCCTTTTGGAAACCAAAATATATTATCTCCAAACTTTAACTACTTTTATGTGTACTTATGTTGGCTCCACATAGCATGATTCCATTGTTGACTTCCAATAGTCTCTTTGGCTTGCAATATGTTAGTCTATAGTTTCTCTAACTCTTTTAGTATATTTGTTAATACTCTAATAGGATTTGCATTTCTATGGTCCCCACTAAACATCAACAAAACATTTTGTGGGCATGAGAGGATGCAATCCATAGATTAATTGGTATGGAGTATACCCTATAGCTATTTTATAAGCTATTTTGTATAAGAAAAACATAGTGGGTAAATGTTCATCCCAATCTGCCTTGTTTTCACTAACTAACTTACTAATGAGATTAATAATGAACTTGTTAGTTGATCATGCTTATCCATTTCTTGTAGATAATAGGTAGTAGAACTGACATGTTTCAACAATAAATGATCAATAAGATACTTAATAACATCATTGATGAAATGAACTCCTTAGTCTATTACTAAAGTTAGTGGAAAACCAAACCCAATTTAAATACATTCATATAAAACTTTGTTGTGATAACAACAATGTTGGTTTTGAGTGCCTTAACCCCCACCCATTTGGTAGCATGATTTGTGCCTACAAAAATGTATTTTCTATTTATAAACCGTCAAGTGCAAGTTTGATTGGTCCAACAAAATCTAATCCCCATTTCATAAATGGTTATTTTAGTAAAGTTGTAATTAGTTTAACCAAACTTTGTGTTGTTAAACTCCCAACTCTTTGGCATGCATCATAAGATTTGCAGAATTCAAAAACATCATGAAATAACTTGGACCACCAATATCCTACATCAAAAATCTTATTGCCAATGATGTATGTTGCAAAATGTCCTCCACCAAATCCTTCATGAAGCTCACATAATATTGTTTATGTTTCATCTATGGTTACACATCTAAATTTGTTGTCCTAACCCATGTGGTACATGATACCCTTTCATAAAGTAAGAGTTTATGCTATTCTTGCCAACCATTGTTTCTGAGTATTAGTCAATATCCTATGCATTTGTCCCACTTGTACATAATTCTTAACCTCTTCCAACCAAACTAGTTATAACATTAACAATGCAGCATTTATAGTGTGATTAGGTACCCCAATTGCATTTGTATTATCTGGAAGTCTAGATAGTGCATTTGTTATTACATGTGTACGACTTGTTGAGAATTCAAGTTCAACTAGTTAGGTTTCATTAGTTACTGGAGTAGGAAAGTAACTAGGTTACTTTCACAAGGTTGAATTACTTTCGTTACTTATTTTAGTTTGGTTATTTGTGGTTTG
>Ga0116228_10006490_pt1 | contig 10455 bp, 7 predicted proteins | sample S1TSphfallax_2_FD_89694 | JGI IMG/M metagenome (GOLD analysis project Ga0116228, IMG submission 89694) | Host-associated microbial communities from peat moss isolated from Minnesota, USA - S1T2_Fc - Sphagnum fallax MG | ecosystem: Host-associated > Plants > Peat moss > Unclassified | place: USA... | reverse complement strand
GGTGAGCTTAATTACCCATCTGAAAGAACAGGTCACAATTTTGAAGGTTCTATTTAAATGTACCAGAGGTTTTCTCAACAAAGAGATATTTGTTTGGTGTTCTTCCTTTGAAATCTTCAAAATGATAAGTTCAAGGGCTTCTGGATCCTGAGTGGGGAGCTTTGAAAGCCCACTTGGTTGTGAGAAGATGCTCCTAACTTCTCTGTGTTGTTTCTCTCTTCTCTTCCTCTTTCCCTATTTGGTTCTCTTTTTTAGGTTCTCTCCTTGTCTTCCCCTTTTTTCTTGGTTTCCTCGGTCATCTCTTTTATTTTTGTTGAGTGAGGCATCATTTATGGCTTACTCTTCCTCCTAGTGCCAGTCTTGTTACAGAAATGCAGTATGTAGTTCAAAGTATGACATACATGCATGTGTATTGTTACTATTTTCGTAGTGCTCCTGTGTTTTCTAGTGTTCTGTCTCCTCTTTCCTTTTATTTTCCTGTTCACTGATATGTAAGTCAGTTTGAAATCTCCATAAATTTATTATTTTGTCATTCCTCAATCTTATTTGGGTACTTAATCTTAAGTATGGAGGAGTCCTCAATATTTATGAAGCTATTGTTGGTGTGTTCTCTGGGTGTAATGGATATTCAGCTGTTTGTTGTGTTGTAGATGGAGTTGGCCAGCCAAGAGGTTAAAAAATTTGGGGTAGATCATGTGCAAGGTGTGTGTCCCTATTTCCTCCCTACCTCTGCAACAGCTTATCCTGCACTTTGCTGGTTAAATTTATTCTTATAGTATCAAGGTAATAGGCTAGTGCCAGTACCATCCTGCAAGTGTTTGTGGTTTCATTTCACTATCAGGTTATGGTAGATATTACAGAATAGCAAACCCAACAAGGAATGGGCTTCACTAGGTAAACCCAATCCAAAGTTGTAGGAACCTAGAGGCCTCTGAGTCCATGTCAGAAGAATGGGTGACCTGTTGCACCTGTTATGGCAATTAGAAAGGGGTCACCTTCAGAAAGAAGGCAGTAGATATAAATGCATAGACTTGACCATGCTTCATACATACTTTGTGTCATTCTTCTTTGTACTTTTTTTATGTTAGTGATGACGACAGAGTCTTTATGAGCATGTCATGTTGCACGTACAGGTGTGGAAGGATTGCAGCTGATCCGGCAGCACTCAGATGTCCCTGAGAGGTACTGTACATTTTCCATTGCTATTGTTGTCACTATTCTTCCACTTGAGCACTGATGTCATCATTGGTTTTCTTTTTATGTCATGTGCTTGAGAAGCAATTAAAGAGATCTTTTTTTCCTTTGTAAATGTGGCAACAGTGGAATTTTCCAGGCAGAATCAGTCTGACTCTTATGGTTGGGTGGGTAGATGTGCAGTTTGTGCTGCAAGAGGCAAGCTCCCTCATCCACCAGTGCTTCTTTGCAAGAATTGCAACGAATTCTTCTGTCAGTCCTGCTTTTCTAAGGTGAGTTACAGTTGTACTCCTTCATCTGATACCTCTTGATTATTGACTACTGCTGTGAAACAAGGAAGTGAACAGATGAATAATAAGTGCTCATCTTTTGTTGTGCGCAGTTTCATATTACCTCACGCCTGAAGAGTCATCTAATTCAAAAGCTCCCAGAAGACCGGATGGTCTCTCTCACTCTGAATGGTGCTGCAAATGGTGGTCCTAGCTTTGGAGAACTCATTGAAAAGGATAAGCTTGAAATGGGAGGAACAGGATCTTATGCTGCTGCAGAGAGATTAACTCTGGTAATGACCAGGAGTAATCCTGAGTCATTTGATGGGTTGCCTCTTTTGGAAAATGAACAGGAGAAAATGGTCCTCTCCATCAAAAAGGTCCTACTAGTTTCTTCCAAACAAGCCTTTGCCCTTGCTCATTCCAAACCAAGTACAGGGGCAATGAGATTCATAATTCTGCAGCTTCAAGTTTCTTTATTCTGTGCATATTTGTGATTAGGTGTTTTGTCAGGAGTTTTTGAGCAAGAGAGCAAGAGAGTTTCAAGGACTGGTATTATGCTGAATTGCAGGAAGTGAGAAATGTGCCAGATGTGGGAAGTGCATTGAAAGAGGGCAGGCAAATTAGAGCACCATCAAAGCTTCGGCGTGCACGAACCAGTTATGGTGTACTTAATGAATTTTTGGAGTCTGACCGCAAAGTCTTCCAAATTGAGGTTTATTCCCTTTCCTATTATTTTGGATACATTGTATGAGGGAGTAAAGCCAGCCATACAGAGAAAGTGTCCAAGGGAATATTGTGTGTCATTGCCATATTGGCACATTGGTTAGAAGTCAGGGAAGAGGAAGACAGGAGCATCAGAAATGCAGTGGGGCTTGGTAGTGATGAAAAGAAAACATTCTTTTTAGCAGAAACTGAGCAAGTCTTTCATTGAGTATAGGCATCACCAGGACCAGCATTTCCACTCCCAGAGGTCTACTGCACAGATAAAGACATAATACAGGTCAGCAGTCCTCCAAATGAGCTGTCAGAAGAGTTGTTGCGGGTGTTGTCCTCTCTCTATCAACAATCTGCTACTTCCCTATCCTTGAAAGGCCTGTCACATACATCATCGAATGACTTTGGATCTGAGCAAAGGCTGGACAATCGGAATCTTCAGGTTTTCATTCCAGGACCCATAACACTGCTGCATAAAGATTATTTATGACCTGACCTTGGTCTTAGGTGACAGTATGATCCTCTCAAGAGGACTCTTCATAGTCTCATAGGGAGTTGTCATCCTCAGCAATTTAATCATATGAACTTAGGCATCCAAAGAGTCCACTGAAGTGTCATAGTGGCAATTTCAGGAGGCTGCAGCTGTCAATACAACCTTGGAGACTAGAAGGAATAATTTGGCATTTGATCCTTATGGAGTCAGGGAGGAGAATAATACCTGGGAAACTGGGGCTTATGCTTCAATGTTGGAGGTGACAACGGTACCATCACATGAAACTTTGAAGGAGTCTAGTGCTCTGTTGAAGCGTTTAAGGTGAGCTTCCTCATATAGTATGCCTCTTAAGTACACACACAATTCAGCAACTACAGAACATCTCTTGTATGTTGACTGGTGGCCTCCCTTATTGTCATTCTTCTTTCACTTCCTGTCACTAAGATCCCTTTTCCTTTTTTCATGTGGCAAGTTTTTAAGGAATGCCTACTTTTGATTGCATTGTACTCTTGACAATAAGGGTTGTGGTGATGTGATGTGACACTGGTAGTCCCTGGCTGGAGATATAGTCCCTGTTTAAACAGTTGCATTGTGCAATCCTGCAGCTAACAGCTGGAGAATGGCTGGTACAGGGAGCTGGTGGGTGCCTTGAAGCATGTTGAGCCAAAAAAGTTGAATCATGAGCAACGCATGGCCTTCTGGATTAATATCTACAACAGCCTTTTGCTGCATGTATTCTTGGATTCCTTCCATGTAGTTATCTGCATATGAGGAACCATTCTAGACACTGAACTGCAAAAGAAATGCATAAACTAAGGGTTTCCTTTTCCATAGCAACTGTGGATGTGCTACTTTTCCTTTTTTGTATATGCTCTGCTGAATGCAAATTTTTAATTTGACAGGCTTATCTGGTCTATGGTGCACCAAAGAACCACTCTAAACGCACATCTCTCATGAATAAGGTGTGCTCTCTACACCTGTGTTTTGAAAAGAATGGCCATGGGAAGGTGGCTAAGCAGTTATGTCACTGTCATCTCCAATTCAGCTGATATTTCTCTAGAATGTTTTGCTCAGATGAGTGTTTATCATGGGGGGGTTTCAGGCAACATACATTGTTGGGGATTATCAATACAGCCCTCTTGCTATCGAGCACTCCATTTTGAGGGCAAATTCCTACCGCCCATCTTTGGTACTAACAGCTGCTCCTCTCTCCTGTCTGCTGTCTTGGTTTGTTCTTTCCCAATGCTAGAGCTGAAACTTATTTACATGCACGCTCCAGGCTGCAGATGTTGCAGCTTCAGTTGTGGTTGTCAACTGCTTAAGATTCTAATGGTGGTGACAATATGTGCAGTCAAGCCTGCTACCTGTGCACAAGTACAAGAAAAATGATGAGAGGCTGGCATCAGTCCTAGAGCAAGCTGAGCCTCTCATAAGCTTTGCACTCGCGTGTGGTACTCGATCAAGCCCTGCAGTAGGTCCTCTGGCCCCAGCCTTTCTATCTTCATCTTGTGTGGGAGTTGTATTCTGGCTCTCTTTTTTGTTTCTTCCAACTCTCCTCTCTGAAATCTTTGCACTTGTTAAGCCATCAACACAACATATGCTGTGTGTTCTGCTTTTGTCATTGGTCAGGATCAAATGGACTTTAATGGGTTTTTTTCTTTTGGCAGGTACGAATCTATACCTCTACCAACATCAAAGCAGAGTTGGAGGCAGCTTGCCAGGACTTCCTGGTTGCATCAGTGGGAGTGAGCAGACAAAAACATGTTCTTATTCCAAAAATTCTACATTGGTATGCACGTGACTTCTCTTATGATGCTACATCATTGATGAAGTGGGTAGTGTTGCACCTTCCCCCTGATCAGTGCAGTCCTGGTTTGGATGAATGCTTGAAGATCAGGCCAGGGAAACAACCCCAGTATCGCGTGTCTGTTGTTCCTTACAACTGGAGCTTCAGGTATCTCTTAGACTGTCAGTAACCATTAGATTGATATATTACCTTAGTGATGAAACCAGTTCTTTTTTTCATGGCAAGGGGGAGAGGAGGGGGATGGTGGTGATAATTTGTGAAAATTGTTTTATAGAATTTATCCATTGCAAGGAATTTTAGTGGATAGCTTAATGGCATTGTGCCCACTTTGAGTCTAATTCAGGGTTGGAATGTTGGAACTGCAAATGCACATATTGTGGTGGTGTGTGGTTCAACCAATCCTACTTTTCAGTTTTCAAGTTGTTGAGAAATGGTCTATTTAGGGCTTGATGTGTGTGGGAATCACCTGTTAGAAGTCCACCTCTGTTTATTTCAGAGCAATGGGAACTCTTCTTTTTTCTTGTCTCAAACTTAGGCTATTATTCTGTGGCAATCAGGGTTGTCAACAGCTTTCATGAGGTATGTAGAAAGTAGCCATATTTTTTGCATTGATTGAGCAGTACAGCATGAGGTATGTTGAGTTGCATTGTGCAATTGCACTGGGAAACTCAGAAATACCAATTCATGACACTTTGTGGACATTCTAATTTACCATCAATCCATCATTCAAGAGATTGAGAACAGAAAAGTTGTACTTAGTTGAACTGTTGATCACCTGTACTCCAATTCTGTGTTTTCTTCTGAGAATAATGCTTGGAATAACAAATATGGACTAGGTAACCAGCCATATGGCATTGGTTACTGGGAATTAGTCAGGGTATCTCAGCACCAAGACTATTCCAGTAACCTGCACCCTCAAGCTGGTTACTGGACATAGTTGAGCATATGGGAGCACCAATTATGCCTTCTGCAGCCAGTTCCATGGATTTGATTATAAGCAATGAACAGTGTAACTATGAGCAGGCAGCAGAATATGTCATATATAACTTCTGAGCTATTGTGTGAGTTGTATGGTGTGCTCACCTATGGGCAGCACACTCCCTATGGTTTACTATGGTGCAAGATTATCAGCTTGCAGATGGATCAGATATGCGATCAATTGCATGTCTTTTGCCATGACCCTCCATCCTCATTTCCTAGTTTGCAAAATTTCTCATCCCCAAGCTAATTGCTTGATTATTCCAAATTCCGTTGAGCAGAGATTGCACTATAAAGATGAGATTTTCAAGCATCCATGAGGAGACTGATGAGCCCTTAAATGTCAGGGTGAACCAATTTGGTCCACTTTTCAGTGTATATTTGGCTTTTCTTGACATTCAGGGCTTAATGTGGAAAACTATTCAACATGAAGATGGGATCCCATCTTCAAGCATCTGCAATGAGATCATCAAAACCTTGCAAAACTTTATTTATAAACACTCCACTGATTCAGAAAATGTACAAAGGTACTAGGGGAAAAAAAGGAGAATTTAAAGGATTTTAAGTTAACACAAACTAGATATCAAAATCTCTCCATCTCAACAACCGATCGCTTGTCATAGGTCAATTGTGGCAATGGAGGGTGTGTCTTGAATAGGTGGAAGTCAGGAAATAGCTAGGCCTATTGCTATCGCCCAACTTAAGATGGAGGATACTTGCATCCTTTGCAATATAATTGAAATTTTTTGAAGCAAAAAAGTAATCAAAACAAAAATAACAAGGTTTTTAACCCTTTGGAGCTTCAAATAGCATTGGCACAATCATGTAAAAACACATAAACATATTTGTGTAAACATCCAAATACCTCAATTGTTACAAGGAGGAATTTGATCAGCGGGGTGCTAATTGCAATAACTCCTTTCTTTGGCTTGAGTTGCATTGAAAGTAACAAATATTTAAATTGTGCAAGATTGGGGAAGTAAATTCGCACACATTGGGTTAGTTATGACAACATTAACTAAGGTTCAAATTTCATATTTGGTGAGCACAATGTCAATTCAAGGATGAAAGCAGTTGAGTGTGGTTGAGTAAAACGCATGTAATTATTTTTGTCCCACGTGGAAATCAATATTCACGCAATGGCATCATGGGTCCATGTACGCTCATTGTTATGAGTGCAACATAAAAGGTGGATACCCATAAGGTCAATGGGATGTGTGCACACACATCAAAGCATTGTGGAAAAAACTAGGAAAGATAATCAAAAAATTGTGAAAATTGGTCGAACTATAAACCAAATGCCTACCCCAAGCCTGAAACATGATAAAATTTGAGCACAATGGGCTTCAAGTATCCCATCAAAAAACATGTTGGAAAAGGTGTGATGATGTAAACGCTTTGAAATGGAATATCGAAATCGAACCATTTGTTGATTAATGAGTTGTTCAAAAAGAAAAAGACATGCATGTGTCGGGGGCAATAAAAGATCGTATGTAAGTTCAAAGTGTTGTTGAAAAAAAAAGGTGTTGTTGGATCATGTTAAGGCTTTAAAAAGGAAAGGACATTGGTTGCCATAAACCTAACAGTCATGATTGAAACTACAAAGACCCAACTCTTTAAATAGGTTGTCAAAAATATGGTGATTATCAATATGAATTCAATGCCACCGAAAGCTATTGGGAAGGATGCATGTTTACAAACTAGGTTGAAGAGGGTTTCAATTTTGCTTAACATGGAAAGGGGGTCAAAGCATGATTGGGGTACCCCCTTTGGAATATTAAGGATTCACTTCTAAAACATTCAAATTCACCTTTTTCTTCATTTTCCTTATGACCTATCTTAAATTTCCTTTTTTTTTCTCATGTTAAATGAAATAGTTTTGTTCCAAATTTTATATAAGCATCTAGAATATAAAACAAATTCACTTATGAAAGTAAAAATAATAAAATTTATCCAATGTGGGCCATGTTCTATGAATGGCCCAAAATCCCAAAAAAATCATTTTTTGAAACTTTTTACATTACAATAGGGCACTTGGTTTTTGTCACATTCATACATTTTACGTACATTAGTACCTAAGGTGTTTGTGATAAGAATCTTGGGCCAAAAAAAATTCGTTTAGACATTTCTTATGAGTCCTTGAACTTTTTTTTGAAAAAATAAAATCATAGATTTTTTCTAGGACTTGATAAAAATCCAAAAACTTGTTTGAATTTGACATCTTATGCAGATGAATACCTTAATAATGTATCTATCGATGAGAAAATCGAACTTTCAATATGAATGTGCCATTAAATTACAACATGTATTAAGTGAGGGGGTTCATTAGATATTTTTAAAATGATCCTTTTTGGTACCCCAACCATACTTTGACCCAAGGGTTATGGATAAAATAATCTTTAACATTTTAACATCAATGATTACATGGATTATTATTGAATTTGAAGTCATGAATGAGATGGATGTGGCAAACAAGTTTACTTATTTCAAAGTGAATGGAATGATTATTTTTCAAGGTTGTAAATTTAATTTCACCATTCAACTCATGTAGAAATATGTTCCATTTGTGAATGGTGTGCACTACATGGCACATCACACAAACCTATTTATTCAAACTCTAAATGGATTGAATTTAATGGACAAGATCAAAAACATATTTTCATCGATGGATAATTACTTTGCCCATAGCCTTAAGCACCATTTTGAAACAAATAGCTTAATTTAAATTAGTCAAATTGTGCATGGTTATGGTGTTTTGTAGTGTGGAGGATGAACACAATTTTTCAAACCTAGCCATAATAAATAAATAAAACTTTAAAATCACCTTACTACTCATTTGGACCTTGTTGTATGGATGTATACTTAGGAATTCTAATCATTTGAAACTTTCCTTTATGTATATATATTTGTAATTAGAATGACCATTAATTGTGCTATGGGGTGAACAATTAATTAATGTGGACCTTCATATGTGGGTTTATAACTAACTAGTAGGTGAATGCATCAAGGGTTAATTTATAGTTAAAAACCAATATTGTATTGCAATTTATGTTGAGCTTTGAATGGTGACATTAAAAGAAAGCGTACACCTTTGATGTAAAATGTTCATTTTTATGGTGTTTACCATCTATTTGTTTCACATTTGATTTAATTTAGTCATCAATGTTTTTGACATGATGAGACATTCCATGATTCAACTAAACCTTATATTTAATCATTTTTTATCTTGTGATTTAACTTTTTGTCTTATTATTTGACCATGTTTGGGGTGTAAGTAAAGTTTGAACTACAATGGGTAACATTGTTCCTGTCGTAACCCTGGCCTTGGGCTCGTGACCAAGGTAAGGGCTTGCAAGGTTGCCGGTCAAGAAAAGAAGTCGAAGAGTGAAAGAAAGTGTGAGGGAATGAACCCTCACACTCCCAAAGGAGCTTCCACCTTGGGAGTTGGAATTTCAATGGACTTTCGAATGTTCAGAGAGCAATCGCAAGGGTCAAAACGTAATAGATTGAAGAGTTCTTTATACTATTGGAAAGCTATTGAAACGTAAATGTCTAAAATGGGCTCACATGACCCATTTGGACATCTGAAACACAAATTATGGCCAAAAGAAGGGCCGGGAGTTGAATTGGCAGTTTGACTCCAAATCATTAAAAGTTGGGAATTGACCCGATTTCCTTGTGTGCAAGTGGCGTGCGACATATCATTAGAAAGCTCTTGATGAAAAATATGACTTTGCTTCAGACCTCATTTCAATCGGAGCTTTGCACACAAAGTTATGGGGCCCCAAAGTCGCGGGAGTCCCAACTTTGGCAATTTTGGGACTCCCATTTGGGAGTCTCGAGACAAAAAGTCATTTGGATGTGGGCCTCATGGAGAGACACAGAGTATACTATAAGGGGGAAGGTGGTGGCTTCCCCCAAGTTTGGGCCACGATGAGTCTTGTGAGTCCAAATTTGCTCATGGCTTGTCTTAGCACCAAAAGTGTTCCAACTATGCACTAACCACCTTGTGTTTAGTTTTGTGCAGGTCCGTGTGAATAGTTGATGCTTGTCACTCTTCCTAGTCCCATCCCAAAGCTCTAGCATGCCCCTCTACCCCCAAAGTGCTATGAACCAAGGAACGTGTTACGACTCTTTACTCTTCCACTATTTTCAGTTTACTCTTCTCACATTTGAGTCCATTAAAGAGCTTGGGAGCTTGTCAATTCCAAGGTTGGGGTGTGACAACAAAAAGATTCTTCATTTGATTATATGCACCATAACCAACTTCTTATTAGAACAATGTTTAGGTCTCTTTATTTACATGGCAATGTAGGGTCAAAATCAAATGATTTTTTTGTATATTTATGGAGGATTTGATTACATAATGGTTTTAAAAAAAAATTGGCATGTAACATTAAAAGGTTTTTAAAAAATCTCTTTAGGTGGATTTTTTAATTTGGTTTGATGGTAAATATAATTTTGGTGGGTAGTGGTTGCGATTTTGGGGGGTTTTTTTGGTAGGCAACAAAAAACCAGTAAAATGGAGAAAAATGTGAATGGACGACTTTCTATAATTAATTATGAATTTAATGTGAATGTGAGAATGCATTTTATCTTTGAACAAATGGTGTGTAGCGATGGCAATTGATGAATCATGTGAAATCACATGTGTACATGAGAAAAACATGGAAGTCCATAATAACCTATGTGTAATAGTTGGCTAGTTTGTGTTATGATGTTTTCTTTCTACTTCAAGGTCCATGAGTGAAATAAGTTAGTGGTTTTGGGGAGAAATAGGAAACAATCATGTATTATATTACTTAGGTAAGGTTGTTGAATTTGTGGGCAGAGAAATGCCAAAAGTTATGATAATGTTTATTTAATCATGACTAAAGGTAGCTTAAATGGAATAAGGATAATCTTTCCTTACCTTGCCTTTTTTTGGTGACAAGGGTTCAAATCCTTTTTAAGTTGTTTAAGGTTTAAAGTTTTTTCTTCTTCTTTGTTTTTTTTTT
>Ga0116228_10006489_pt1 | contig 10455 bp, 10 predicted proteins | sample S1TSphfallax_2_FD_89694 | JGI IMG/M metagenome (GOLD analysis project Ga0116228, IMG submission 89694) | Host-associated microbial communities from peat moss isolated from Minnesota, USA - S1T2_Fc - Sphagnum fallax MG | ecosystem: Host-associated > Plants > Peat moss > Unclassified | place... | reverse complement strand
TTGGAGGAGTAGGTGTGAGATCCCACATGTTTTCTGGGAGATTATTATGTGTAGGGTGATGCCGGTGGACTGGGGTGTTCCAGAAATAAGGGCCTGCCTCGGACAAAGGGCATTATAGGACTTAAAGATCAAGCTCTCCATTTACAGTTTCTTTTAGGTTGCTTAATATTTCTTGACATGGACCCGAAGAACAGATCTGAAGGAGCAGAAAGGTGCAAGAAGAATGGGTGGGTTTCACACAAAAGAAGGCAGAAGTAGAAGAATTATAAAAAGCATAATTCCCTAGTCAAAACTGAATTGCTTGATCAAAAGCAAAACTTCTCTCTAATCTTCTGGGAGGGAAATTCCCCTTTTAGTGTTAAAAAAGGGGCAACATCTTTGCAAATACAAGGTGCCCTACAAATACACTAGGAAATTTCTTTGAGTGCTTTACAAGGTTGACAAGTATATGCTTCATGATCTATTGATACATGCCAAAAAAAATCTATGCTGAAACTTTGTATTCAAAAGTTACATGAGTAAACATGCAAACTGTTGGCAATGCCAAAGTTGGACTCTTGTAAGAAATCCACTCTACCTAATGAGAGTGAAACTTATGACCATGTGATCAAAAATGAAAGTGCACTCTTTTGTGCAAATATTGCAACCCTCATTATGAGAAGAAAAGTGTAATAATTATAAATTACTCACTACTACCTTCATTGTTTCCTACACTGACATCAATAAAATTAATTTGATATCCTAAATAACTTTCAAGCTTGCCATTATAATTTATCTCTTTTTTTTACTTCTTTCAAACAACATCCAGAAAAGTTGAGTTGCATCCTTCTTGGTTGCTGACTTGTCAAGATTTTCTTTACTTTCTACACTACTGAGTTTACATTTTTTTGAATGATTTGCAACTTTCTTCCAATGCACATCATCACAATGACCTTCCGTACTTCCATGAACAAGGGAAACAACATTTGCCATATCATGCATATATTGATCAACCAAAGCATCCCACCTGCATTTCTTTGACCTATTCATCTTGAAAAAGAAAAACTAATATAAAGAAAGTTTCTATATTTACAATCTAAGTCAACTTGAAAAGATAGATGACCAAATAAAAGGTTGCAAATATGTTAAATTTGAGAGTTTGTAACCACAACTCATCAAGAAACATCAAAAAAGAGGAACCCCAACTTTAAAGAATTTTTTAAAAAGAAAGACAAGAAAATCGGCGTTAGCGGCACATGAATAAAAGTCATGTGCAGGGTACTACAGCACAGGGGTGAGGCCATGCTTGAAATAAGGAGCTTGATCTTAACAGTAAGAGAGCTCAGCCCCACATTTAAAAATGCCCTCACCCCCTACTTGATGTAGATTACAAAATGAGAGTCATAAACATTCCCTTAGGTTATGTTAAGAAAAGCATGAGATTGGCAGTCACTAATAAGACATGTATGTTATTCATGGGGAAGCCGCTGCTGTCAGGGCATTATGCCATGGGAATCAAAGGTTGGACTGGGAATCAAGGTTCCAACCTGGGTTCCCAGGGCATTGTGTGTAAGGCCCTGATCCTGGTGTAGCAGATGAGGAGCTCCTCAACTCTAAGGCCTAGATCAATCCCAACCACTGCTCACTATTCCCTGCCAGCAAAATGCCCCACCACACAGATGTTACATCAAACCTCCCCACACCAGTTCAGAGTGGGAGATTTCATTTGGGGAGCTCTCCAAAGCAAATTTTTGGCCAAAGTGGCTATATTAGCATAACATTGGATCCTAAAAAAGTGAAGGTACCTAGCTTTTGAAGAGGTAATGCTATATAATTTAAGCTGACCTACAACAACTCAAATATTTCACCAAAGGTTTTACAAGTAAATGCTACCAAAATCAAGATGATCTGGACAAGACAACCAGATCTTTTCAAAAAATCAAAGCATAAAAGTTTGGTTAGCAAATCACTGACCCAGATTCCATGACTTACATATAAGTAGTTCTGAATGAGTGCCACCCTTCCCACAGCACCATCTCCAGGTACGGCCTCCTCCTTAAGGAATGGGGTCTATTTGGTTGCTTCCTGGTTGGTCATTATCTATCCAAGTAGTTTTTTCGGGCATGAGATGCTCAGCTCAAGTGTTAGTATGGGACCTAGTGATATCCAGCTTGGGCATAGCACCTGAGTGCTTACATAGCTATTTCAAAGAAACCTAAACTATGCAAAAGCTCTTTCAGAGGTCAAAATGTGCATTGCAACAAGTGCCTAAAAGGAAGTTTTCTACTGAAGGTGATTTTGTCCTACAGACACTTATCCTATTTTTACAAAACCACCTGTTACTAGGCAAAAGAATGGAGTTGCTGAGTTACATTCCCTGTGGCCACTCAAATAGCAGCACAAATGGGGAGTTTAACAAAGGTTAGGTACTCAAATTTTCCCGTTCTCTTTTGCTTCATTTTCTAGCTTTTGCTTTTCATCTGCCAACTTCCAACGCTCTGTGTACAGACCCCATTCATACTTGCACCTGTCCCGCACCTGCACCATAGCCCATTACTCCCCATCATCCTTAAAACTTCACAAAGCTATGAAAAGTAAGAACAGCTCCATGAGTTGTCTTACATAGTACTTCAATATGGCACCTTAATACATAAATCTGGCAGTTCACCCTCAAGATCATCTCATATACAGAATGTTCAATGCATTGTGACAGGAAACAAAAAGCATACCGCTTGCCCAACAGGCTTGCTAGTGTCCGATTCTCCCTATGTGGTCACAAGATTCAACCATATGTCAGCACCTAGATCTGCTGTGGGCAATGGATCTAAAAAACAGTAAACAGTAATCAAGCAAATGACATAGACAGATCATAAAGGCAGCATTGGCGAGGAAACACACAAACAGAACGCAATAGTGGATTGTAAGACATGAGTTGCGCATGGGGAGCAAACCTGTTCTCCTAGGGATGGAATAACTCTATGTTGCACCCACTGTGCATCCACCACTCCTATCTTCTCATGTGCCATCTATCATGACATCATGACATCATGTTTCAGTGGCAGATGGTTGTCAAATGCTTCCTCTATTCAAGCCACAGTCTTCTTGTAACTGACTGACACTCATTTCATTGGCAGATATGAACATCCATGATCACAAGTCATCCAATCAGGAAGTTTCCTGTACTAGGAGACTGCAAGTGTGAGAGGCATTGCTCACCTCGACACAACGTCGTAGACTGAAGTCCAATCCCCACCCATGCACTAGATCATTCTGCAATCACCCACCATCATAGTCCTTTCAAAGTATCCCTTTCACATAGCACATCATGGGCACTCTCCCATAGCCATCATGCAAGCTAATGCATCACAAAGAAACCAAACCCACATCTGTCATATCTCAACTGTCTTCTCATTGCTCATAACCACTCCTATTGCTAAAAAGCATTGTGCCATGTGACACCAAATGATGACAAAGGAGGTGAATAATGCTTAAATGGCATTCATGACACAGGTGACCAAACCTTCATAGCAAGCCATACATCTCTGATACCTGAATTATATACCAAATGCATCGCCATGCTTTTCGTGAAAACACTGGTGCCATTATTTCTACAAACCTGCAACCACAAAATAGCCATGCTAAAAAAATTCAGCATCCCAAGTGGAACCAGCCAGTAACAAGGGCATAACCCCTTATCTTTGACATAGCATGAGATGAACTACACCTACCAGCTCCAAAGGAGCATAGAAATAGTGACACCGCAACATATGAAGCTTGTGCGCCACACAGCATTGGTGGGAACCTAGCTATGGTTGAAGCATGAAAAGAGGCCATACCCTGCACACGGGGGATTGTGGGGATCTGGACACCAACCCTGCCGTTCCACTGTTTCTCTGAAATACAAATGTCAGGGAAAAAATCACAAACAGAAATGGAGGTGAAGATCATGGACTTGGCTTACTGATGGTGCTTGGTAAACATGATACAGTCAGTAAAGGACTTACTTGTGAACTTCACTGTTGCCTAAACGTTTAGTCATTTGCCAAGTCAAACCTTGACTCGGATCAAGTCCCGGTTGTGATATCTCAAGCCCATGTCTCTTAATCAGCTCCATATACCTGCAACCCTAACAACAACTGAGATTGAGACCCTGACACAGTTATGTCTCCGATGGGATCCACTTGGTCTTGATACCAAATTGCAATTCCAGTGCCATAGAAATCCTAAACCATAAACATCATCATCTGGCACCAACTCAAATCAGCACCAAACCATAGTGACCATTTCATGCAAGAAATGAACCTATCAGCTTTAGACCTTCAATAAATTTCAAGAGAGCTTTAGACACATAGATGGAAACATGAAAATCGGATCTGATTCCACTGGCTTAAGCCAAGAACACAGACTCATATACATAGATGCAGAAAGACCAAACATACTTCTCAGCATCAAAATGCTCCACGTCCAAGTCCTCATCCCAAATGAAAATGTACTCATATGGGTCCACAATATCTGGGTGCAGAAACCTCTTGGCATACCACCTGCAAAACTGAGCCATCAGCATTACACTAACAGCATCTACTCACACTTCCCAACATCTAGTATTAAAAAACACTACAAGAAAAAATTATAGATAATCCTTCAATATTCACTGTGCTTGAAAAAGATCTTATTAAATCCATTGATGTGAACTGCCCCCTAGCAAAAGACTCAAATTGCCTGCTCCTGCAGATACCCTTTGTTAGTGTACTTTTTAACACATTGCTGTTTTTAAGTTTTAAGATCCCATCAACCGTCTGGGAATTTAGATGATTGATTTATCAACAGCACTAGGTTGACATCTAGAACATGAGTTCATGTCCCTTCTACTATAGAGCCATATATTGTCCTCTTTAAGAATTGCTTACCACTTTGCCTGACGGCGGGTGCTGACATGTATGGCACTTGCAGACCACTCTAAATCATCCCATTCGTTCACATGCCCATCATAATGGAACAGAAGAATTTGCCATTCCTTTGAGAACTGCATATGGAGTGCTCATCATGATTTGATAGGTACAGGGAACATGCCTCTGAACCTGTTACTTGCTCAGACCATAAAGATTAGCTTCAATGCTTTGAGACTTACAATACTTTCAGACCATTGACCTGAGAAGAAACTGCCAACTACCAGTTGATGTATTTAATCTCTCAAGTGCATTACAGATAATGCCATACAAACAGGAAGGCCTGGAGAGCAGACCTTTTTTACACATTGGTTGACAAAGCCCTTCTGCTTCAGGCCTACAGTGAGAGTGAGTAAATACTTAGGCTTGTGTTGCAAGTCCTGAAACACAACAACCTGAGTCAGCAAAGTCATCATATTATAACATGAAGTCTGGAATTGGTACCAGGATGTAGAAACTGACCAGCTCCCTTAGTCGTGACTTTGCCAAATTACACATCCTCAAATGTACTGAGATAGCTGTATTAACTTTCATGGATCCACAATTAAAAACTTCAGGAGCCCTAAACCATAAACTGTGACTCTAACTTCTGAGGTTAAATCATTGATCCCAAAATGTCATCCAAAGTACCTCCTCTGGTTTACCCCACAATCTGCGAGGATACAGGTCTGACTGAGGGGCTATTATGTCCTGCGGTATTGACTCTGTTCCCAATGGTCGTGCTTCTAGGCAAGCATCTGCATCTTTGACAGCAACTTGTTCCTGATTTATGATCCCCACCCAGCAGGAGTAAGACCCATAACCACTCCCCACCAAAAAGCATAACACAGTACAAGGAGTGCACTGAATTCAAAAACACCTGATTGGTACTAAAATTCCAGAAGCTAGTGCAAAATTCAAGTATTGACTTCTACAAACGCACCGGAGGCCCAACTTTAGCATCTGCAAGCTGCTGCTGATTGAGAAAAACATTCATGTTGGACATTGCACCAAACTGCACAACAACAGTGTTTCAGTCAAAAACCACCTGTCACTTGGAGAAAAGAACAGTAGCGCTGCATCTGGTTTGCCTGCTATTATGTCCTGAAATTTTTTTCTATGATCAAGATGGGGATAGTAGCTGTGCAATTAAACATGGCAAAAAGAAACTGATTGGCAATATGTGTTAGAAGTACAAGAAGGTGCAATTCAGCTATGATATCAAAAAAACAACAGCTTACCCTCATGAATGAGACTCCAATAGCAATGCCAAGAAGCATTCCAAAAAATGCAGGTACCATGGACCACAACGTACTGCAAAACCTCCATAATAATTTCATCAGATCCAACTCATGACCTTACACCCAAATCTGTGTAGAGACATGAGAGATATGAGAGCTTACATAAGGGACAGACAGGCTCTTCACCATTTGTTAAGGCCAACCTCTCAGTTAAATAGATGAACAAAAGCTTCTGAGACAAACTTCCCCACAAGACATGCCATCATTGCCAAGGTTTCCATGCTTTGCCTGACTGCTTGGCATAGTAATGCTTCTTATCTAGAGCAGCTCACTAACGGAAATTCAACTCCAAAACACTTTGTAAGGCAACTTTGAGCCCTAATCCCCACAGAAGTCCATGTGCTTGAATCAGGGACATCTTGGGAAGAACAAAAGAGATTCATGTCCGAGAATTGAAGCCAACAAACTGTGAAAACAAAAGAGAGTAGCGAGACATCTCGTGTGGGGAGGGAGGAGAAAGTGTAACTCACCTGCGAGCAACGAATGCCATGATGGAAAGCAAAAGTGTAGGATCAAGGAACGACTGCACCCCGTTTCCCCCCCCCCAAATAAAAGAAAAAGCAGAGAAACTTTCTCTTCCAGCAACAACACGACGACGAGCTTCTCAGGAACTCTAACACTTGCTCTCCACGGTCACACCCATTCCCCTAGTATTTTTCAGCGACACTAGGAGCTTCCCTTCAAGGAACTTGTAACACTTACTCTCCAAAATCACGCCCATTTCCTACTATTCCCCGTCCTAACCCTAACACCCCAAATCCATCAATGCTCTCCAAAGCACACAAAGCCCAAGTATGTACACACAATTCCTAACATGTTAGTTTCGAGAAACACGGCGATGGATAGATTCCTAAACTCTCTCGCTCTCGCTCTCTCAGAGCATCATTGCGCGTCGTGGTGCTTTCTTCGTCGCTGTCGAGGTGAGTCAGCTCAATATCAGAAGATCATTCTCATCAGCATTGTTTAACTCGGGAAAAAAAATTCCAAATCGTCAAAGCAATTTGCTCGAAACTTCTACTGTTCAATGAGTGTTTAGGATTATAAAGTCGCGGTGGGAGTGATGTCATCTACAGTTAAGCTGATCATGGATCTCATGCATTATCTACTTGTGTAAGTTGTAATCATGAAGAAGCCGGCGACGACGATATTCACTCATGAACCTCCGTTGGCATCGTCGTTTCATCATGTCGACAACACCGTACAACACACAAAGCAGAAGAAAATTTCAAAATTGGGAGATCTTCAACGCAGTTCAAAAACCAGCATTTGTCATCATTAGATTCATTGACTATTTACAGATACTTATTGGAATTAAATCATGGTGAGTAGATTCCAAGATCCTCCCATGATAATCATCATTAGTCAATCTTCTTCATCACCACCATCACCACTACTATTAACAGTTTCTTTTACATGCTCTTGCCTTGCGTGGTCTGAGAACCCACCTGCGTGTTTCATTTTGTCCTGCTCATGATCACCATCATTCCATAGTTCACCTTTTTGCACATTTCCAACTTCTCCAAACAGATTGTCATCATCATCTTAAACTGGTGCAGACAAATCCTGTTCCTTTTGACAACTCTTCCTGTTGATACCTCTGATTCTATCCCGATCCTGTGGATAATTCTTCCTGTTCAAACCTCAGATTCGATCCTGATCTTGTCAGGTATTCTTCCTATTGAAACCTCTGATTCTATCCTGATCCTGTCAAGAATTCTCCTGTTGAAAACTCTGCTTCTATCCTGATCCTGTTGACAATTCTTCCTGTTGAAAACTGATTCTATTCAAGAAACTGGGCTGGCAAATCAATATGCAGGGATCAATTCCATGAAACAACATAGACAAGTCTGTTGCAAACAATTACATCAACAAAACACTAAAGAATTGTTCCACCTTGTATTTGCAAAAATAGACCACAATTTGTCTTGGTCATGAACTTCAAATTTTGAGGTTGGAAATAGCTCCCATTCAGCATACTTCTGAAAGGGGAGAAATCCAATGACAATTTCTGCATTGGTAAAACCATTCTGTGGCTACTTTGTGCCACTCTTCTACAGTCCATGCTCTTTTTCACTTTCATGCACACATTTAAGATCTTCAAGGTCTTGCCAGCAAAACTGCATAGTTTCCTGCAAAACAACACTCTCCAGAAGGCTAAGTAACTTGAGCCCTTTTCAGATGTGATATAGCTTGACAGACAGCAGCTTAGAGAGTCCACAAGCCCTTCACTTCAGTTAGAAGACTGCTACTAATGTACAGCATGAATACTGGCAATTTCAAACTCATCAAGTATTCAGTGCATGTGTTGAGAAGCAAAAAGAGTCAGAGACAGGTTGTAACCTGCAAAACAACTCTCTCCAGAAGGCTAAGTAACTAGAGCCTTTTTCAGATGAGATATAGCTGCAAAAAGAGTCAAAGACGGGTTGTGACTTGCTGCAATTGACGTGATCGGAAGAAAGAATGGCGGAGAGGGGCACATGACTCGGTTTCCACTATCTTTGATTTGCGTCTTTCAGTTTCTTCATCATCATCAGAACCATCCCTGCAAAGACCAAACACCACAGCAGAAGACAAATGAACCAAAGCACAACATGACAGAGCAGAATTGCATTTTGATGGGTTCTTCAAACTAAACCCAGCCAATTTGAAAAGAAAAGTCATAATTTTGTTTAATGTCCTAAGAAATAGGCAGACACTGAAGTACAGCTTGCCAGCCTGTCATACCAAACTTTTGGACAAAGGTTAGATCCTTGTAAACACAATACCCAAGTGTTAGCCTCAGGAAAACAACCCTATAGATAGTGATTCACTTAGTAAAAGAAGGAAGCAGCCCTGCACGTGAAGAAATTCAGTCACACTAGGCCAGCAGGCTTTGCATCGGTCTTCTTCTTGAGTCTCTTATTTGGCTCAGTGGTTTTGACCATTGAGTGTGATACAACCCCAATGTTATTTCTTTACCTCTGGCACCAGATGCAGTTAACAGCAAAACCATCATATGAATATAGTCAAACCCTTCTCCAATCACAACACCACTTGATGTTCAATTATATTGAGACTCTATGCAGCTAGTAACAAATTCACCTGGCCACAAGTGGGACACAGAGACCAATCAAAACCATGGGACCACAATCAAGGCACAGGGGATCAGATCCCACATATTTGCAAGAGACAAAGTCAGGAGGACAGGTTGAAATTGGAGAAGCTAACCAGAAAATATCAACTCCACCCTTGGTGAAATAAGGTTTGCAAGTTGCCCAGCTGAAACGCACCACAGATGGGAATCCAAACACGGGGTTTGAATTTTGCTCTAGCCAAGACTTTGTGTCTGGATCTGCGAATATAATTCCCACAACAGAATCCTGAAAGTAAGATATTGGATATATATTGATGGCTGATGCAGCATGTTGTTGTTGTCTTTGTTGGACATCAAAACCAGTCAATCTCATTATGCTCTGGCATTTGCTCAGACATAGGTCAGCATTCTGCTTTGACACTTGACCTTCACAACTATGTTCATGAACAAGTCATGCAACTGTTTCTGTCACTAGTTACCATTGACAATTCTAAGTTCTGCTGTTCAGGCAAAAACATTAATTGTTTGCATAATCAAGCACAGATACACAGAATGGAGAGCCCAAGGTTCACCTCCAGGATAACCAGAACCAAAGCTCCTACCAACATCTTTGCCAGTTTCCTCCATGACCCACTCCCGCAGTGCTTTATCCCTTGTCACCTGTTTGGACAATATCACATTAATACTCTCAACTCTGCTTTTAAATATCTCAATCTTCAAGCCAGCTTCACCTTCTTGGTCAATGGCAACACCTATTGCACCTCAACAGTGGAAGCAGCAGAGAGTATCAACATAAACTTCACATACTTTGGCAATAATACTGGCTGCACTGACAATAGGAAATAGGCTGTCAGCTTTCTTGGACACAGTAAACTTGATCCCTGGGAAGCGCTCAGTGAGTGATGCCTCATACTTTGCAGGGTCCCCCACAGTGTCTACAAAAACCTGTGCCACATAGTTTTTACTAAGTCGATAGCATTCAAACATTCAACTCCCCCTTGACAACAAAAAAACTTCTTGATGGGCCCTTCAAACAGAATGGCACCAGGTCTCAGAAAGGAAACTCAATTTCATCAAACTAATCTTCTGTATCTGGCCAAACACATATTTAAGTGATCTCAACACATACAAAGCAAGATCATTACATCAAATGTATGCAAACCTCAGCAAGTGAAAC
>Ga0116228_10006488_pt1 | contig 10456 bp, 7 predicted proteins | sample S1TSphfallax_2_FD_89694 | JGI IMG/M metagenome (GOLD analysis project Ga0116228, IMG submission 89694) | Host-associated microbial communities from peat moss isolated from Minnesota, USA - S1T2_Fc - Sphagnum fallax MG | ecosystem: Host-associated > Plants > Peat moss > Unclassified | place: USA... | reverse complement strand
CTCGTACTAGAAGGCAAAAGAAGCTAAAAACAGAAGTGCAAAAAAAGGTTTTTTTCAAAAAAGGCGCAACTCACATTGTCAAATCAATCGTCAAGCAATGGCCGACTGTTGCTTTTGTAATGAATCCCCCAATTGAAAGCTTTGAAAGTGACAATGACACACTGACCTCACTTGCAAACAAAACATTGTACACATAGTTGGAAAAGTCACCGCACAATGACCAACACCTTGTTTGATTTGCAAAGGGCAAACAATAGGTTCTTCACCTGACTATTTCCACTTTTGCATATTGTATTCCAAGAAAATCTTAAGAAACATATTAACTCAAAGATCACTACATGTTATGCAAGTTGCTTGAAATTTTGAACAATACAAAGTACCTCGTATTTTTCAACTTATCCCATCATCAACTTCAATTACAATGTCCCTATCTACATTTGAAACATACCTAGGGCTATGTTTCTTGAACTGTAAAATACAAGTTTGAAACATGTTACATATCTACTTATTATTTCTACTTTTTATTTGCCCATATGTATTTTATATCTTGTCTTATGTTTCTATAGTTTACATTTGAAACATACATGTTTCAAAGTTTGAGAAAATGGTTTCTACCCGTTTCTATAGGAACCCAATGGACGACAAAGATGAAATTTGTGATTATGCCTTGTTTTCTTTTGGTGATCCAAAAACAAAAATAAAAATCTTTGGCCAAAGGATGATGACTTCAAATTATTGTTCCACAACTAGGGAGTACTTAGAAACACCATGTTAAATTTCATGTTATAGTATGTGCTTTGCTTGGAACCAGCTGAAATTCAAAAGCAATATTTTTTTGTTCACAATTGGGCTGTAAACAGTGTTGGATCAAGAGAAATTGGAAGAGGGGAATGTTGGAGAGTAGGTTGTTGGTTGGGGTGTGAGAAATCTTTGTAGTAGCCAAGGTCTAAAAGACTCGTTGGTGGTTCCATACTTTGAAAGGAGTCACTGGACTCTTTTTATGCTAGAAAGTAATCGAACTTTCCACTTTGATTCAATCCATGGGTTTCATAACACCTCATGAGCCAATTGGTTTGTGAAGTGTGTGGAATTGGGTTGGGAATATACAAAAGGAATTCCCCTAAACTCTAGCCAATGGGTGATGATAAACTTGAAACTAATTATCCATGTCCTTGTGCACTTAGAGAAGGGATCATGGGAATTCGGTTACTTGGTGGTAGAGAATTTTGTCAACTACCTCCATAGGCGTGGTGATAAGGACCACCTAGTTTGCATCGATGTGAATACCATACTTGAATTAATATGCTTTCCCACAATTGTTGTTTCGAATATGATTATTTTCTTCGATACGATTTGGTTTAATTGAAAGCATTGATCATTTATCTATCATCACGTAGCTTATGGTTTGGATTCAAACTAGTTGTCGATATGTTATGTTGTTGAATGGATGTGGGTCAAATTTCAAGGGGACATGTTTTTGGGTGCCCATGTTTCAATAAAAGTGCCTCTTTTTTACATGTTTCGAGGGGACCAATGCTATTTTGTGCGATGTTTCTAAAACAAATGGTTTTAAAAGGGCATGAGTATATATGTTTTGGGGGGTAGATGCAAGCTAGGGTGGCTCACTTTTTGTGACCTTATTGATTTTATGCAGAGTGTACTTTATTCAAATGCCACAAATGCATTGTAAAATCATCAATTTGACAAAAATATTTATGGATTAATATTGCCAACTTGAATAAGAATATTTATTAAGGGGTGAAATTCAATAAACATACACCAATCATATAGTGTTGGACTTTTTAAATGGACATATGGACTATAATCTAGGTTCTACGTTAACATTCAAATGCATTTTTTGTTATGATTTAATTTCAATATTTTTTATAGGGACTCACTATATGATACATGATGGAAAAAATATGAATTGAAAAGAATTACAACAAAAATTTAACAAATAAATAACTATGGACTTTTGAATGACCAAATTTGGGCCATATTTTCAAAAGTCCCAATCTTGGTCATTTTTTGTTGGATTGATATATTTTTTCCTTTAACATGTATAATAAAGAGTTTTTTAAATGGGAAACCTTTCATATGGACTTTATTAATTGATTAATCACCACATAAGGCCCACTAAACATTGGTCTTTAATGTCTTTTCCCATTCTAGTGTTAAATTTTCCATTAATATGGACTTTTGGGATTGGGATTCTTGCTACTTTTGAACCACCATAGCTTGCATCTACCTTGGGGTACATGTTTATGGGGACCCATGTTAATTTACATTATGTTTCTAAAAGAAATGTTTTTAAAAGGGTATCCTTTGATATGTTTTAAAGGCGCAAGTTTCTTGGGCCCATGTGAATGGATCCCATTTTACAATGAGTTATGTTTAGGGATTATATGTTTTGGGCCATTTTAGTATATGTGCCAAGATATTTAAGTTTACAATTTATTTTCGGTGGATCTGTATGTGGTTTCAATTTTTTCCAAATTGATGTTTCAGTGGTGTTGTCTAGCAAAAGTTATGCCTATATTGTGTATCTTTTTAAATTTTTAGTGTTTTTTTTTTCTTGTTTAAATTAATTCCAACTAAAGTTGTGTCATTTTGTAGGGTGGTTGGTTGATTCTAGAAGTTAAATATCTTCAAATCAAATTTTTGAAGGCTTTTTGGATGGCATTCCCTATACTGACCAAAGGTTATCTCTTGCCATACATTAATTGCTAAATGGAATTACATAATAAATAATGACATTGACATTGTCCCAAAAGAAAGCGTGATGAGAATAGAGTTGTTGACACACATTCAAAGGGTACAATATAACACCTTGTCAAAGGTCATCCTTCCAAAACCACCCACAACACCAAGAATAATGCAAAATCGAGAAATGCAAAAAGTTGTTGCCACTATACCAACTAAATAACCAGTAAATGCTCCCAAAAAACTAGTGCAAAATAAGCAGCTAGTACCAAATGCTCCATCAAAAAAATGACCAAGAGGCATGGCTAGAAACTAAGCTTGTTCCAGGATCATAGTTGTAACCTAAGATGTTTCAAGGTGCCTAAATATTCCTGCTTCATGTAAACTAACATAGCACAATTATCTAAACCAATCCCCATTTTGTGGACAATTTTTTTTCTTTTCGAATAAAGATTTTTTTTGCATAAAGTCTATGTATTTGTGTATTTCTAGAAAATTATTTTACTAGGGTAATAAGTTCAGCTTTCAATGTTGCATATATATATATCCATTCAATTCACAATTTAATTGTTTTACATGTTTCAGACTAAAATATCATGTTCCACAAACTTAATTTTTGAATCTAATTTGCAGTGGCGTGTAATTGGACCCTTACTTCTTAAGATTCATGTTTGGACTTCAATGGTATATTGTAAACTAGAGCATTTGAATTTACTTATGAACTTTAGAGCCTCAATGAAGTTTGGGATAATGAAATTCGAAAAATGTTTTGTAATCAAGTTTCAAAATGACAAAGTTACTGAAGTATGGAAACATATTTGAGTTTTAGAATTTCACAATATAGTTTCTATGTTTCTAACTAAGATGCTTTCATTGCTAATGACCTATTACAGTCCTTTTTTCACACATGAAGGAAGATATGGTGGCTGCAAATCACGTTTATCGAAATTTGATATATCAATAATGATTTCCGCACATTGTCCAATGTAATTTCAAGGCACATTTAATGGAGGGGCTATAATAGGCATATGTGATTATCCAATTTCATTATCATTAAAGCTTTCTGCAATTGTAGTATTCCGTGTTTTGTAGCTTGGTGTGGAGGAGAAGATGGAAACTAAAGCCAGAAAAACAAGGGATGTCAAGTCCTTTATGTGTTTTGAATTGAACAAGAGTATTTCGAAGGTGTTGAAGCTTCTACTCAATTTCCACCTAATGGGCTTTTCACGCACAAAGACTTGACATGGTATCTAGATATCACATTGGGCGAATCAAAGGTAAAGCGTGATGTTGAGGTCCCATACATTTCGTCAAATCGAATGTAAGATTTCCTCTTTGGAGAGGAACAAAGATTTGAAACAAAATGTAAGTTCAAGTGAAGGCAAATACAAAGAAATGAGTGAAGGGAACTTTCTTTCCCTTGTTGGGATAGCTTTATAGAACTTTCAAGGTCACACATTTTCTTAATTATGTTCCAAGTTTCTCTTGTAGTTGGTCTTTGATTATAGTTTGTAGATGTCATGTTGTTCGAGGCTAATGGCATCTTATGCAAGTACAATTGTTCTTATGGATCGGAAGACCACATTGACCACATGCTTGTGATTGAAGATATGGTGTTCAAAAAACCAACGCTCAATAAAATAGGTAAAGCCATCCCAAAAGGAAAAATAGAAACTCGAATTATGGGTAAGAGTATTGGGGACTCACAAAAGAAGGGGTGTCGATGCACATTCACACTTAAGGCATTTTATCTACTCCTAGGTGTCACAAAAATGTGTTGTTATGAAACACAACATGTCAATGCCATGGGAGTAGTGTGCCATGCAAATTGTATGCAAGGAATGAAATCAACCTTCATAGCGCATGTGTTTGTGCCCATGAAGGAATTCATCATGGGAAACCTTCAATTGGGACTCTCCATTTCTCAAGTGATGGTGAAATATAGGTGAAATGTTCAGCAAGTTGTTAAGTCAGGTGGCTACCTCACAAAGGAGACGTTTTTAAATGAATAAGACATTTGAAACATCACCAAAAAGCTAGTGAAAAAAACTTATAAAAAACATGAATGATGCCAAGAACATGCAAATGTGGGCTTGAAAAAACCCAAAACTCTTGTTCTATAAAAGATTGTTACGGAAGTAGGTGGGGAGTTAACTAGCAAAATATGGCCTTCACTATTGGTATTTAATCTCTTTCGTAAGTTGAAATGATGATTGAATATGGGCATCAAAGTGGGATCACGATAGATGTTACTTTTGGAACCAAAAAAAACAAGGTAAACATCTTTGTGAAATCATTTATGCTAGAATGATTAATTTTGTTATACGCCTTAAGTTTCAATGCTTGTACTTTTTGCAATTTCCATTGTACACAATGATGGGCTTTGACAAATGGTACAATGGATGTCTTGTTGCTTACGATATCATTTTTTGAAATAAGAAAAAAGACCTTTCCAAATGGATGACTGAGATAAACCAAAAAATGTTGATCGTAAAGCTAGGATGGTGATTAAACATGTTCATTATGGACAATGCTAATGTGGAGATTAATAACATCAAGTACTCATGGTTTTTTCTTCTTGATAATTAATCAATTTGTATGTTTCAATCAACAATTCTAAACGCAGGTCATTGTTTCAAGTTTCTCCACACGAAAATTATGTTTTAGAAACATGACAACTTGTGTGTTCCCTATGTGTGCATGTTTCATATTAAGAGACGAAATTGTTTAACAAAACTATGTTTCAATTGAATTTTATTTTATTTTTCAATCTTGTGAATTCGAATCTCCAAACATTATGTTTTCCTAAAGGTTGTTTATGTTTCAAAGTGAAGGAAAATCTAGAGTTTTGGGATCACTATTACAAAATGTGAGTGCAATTCACTAGTCCTTGTTCACTAGACCAGTGAATTCATTGCTTTTTCACTAGTCCCCGTTCACTAGACCAATGAATTTACTGTTTTTTCACCGATCCTTGTTCACTAGACCAATGAATTCACTACTTTTTCACTGGTCCCCATTCACTAGACCAGTGAATTCATTGCTTTTTCACTGGTACCCGTTCACTAGACCAGTGAATTCACTGCTTTTTCACTGGTCCCCATTCACTAGACCAGTGAATTCACTGTTTTTTCACTAGTCCCCCGTTCACTACACCAGTGAATTCACTATTTTTTCACTAGTCCCCATTCACTACACTAGTGAATTCACTGTTTTTTCACTGGTCCCCATTCACTACACTAGTGAATTCACTGTTTTTTCACTGGTCCCCATTCATTACACTAATGAATTCATTGCTTTTTCATTGGTCCCTATTCACTACACCAATGAATTCATTGCTTCTTCATTGGTCCATGTTCATTAGACTAATGAATTCACTGCTTCTTCACTAGTCCCCATTCACTACAACCAATGAATTCACTCGAAATCCAATGAAATCACTTGGCGTACAGGGACACCTTTTGTTGTAGTGGATGTATATGTTATGAGATAAATGCATGTATATATATGTTTTGATTGTTTCGAGGACTTGGATGATGATACTATGTTTCTTGGGTAACCACCTTTTGCATTTTCTCTCAAGGTTGTCATGTTTCAACAATAGAAACAAGTTTTGAATTACTCTTTGTTTATGATTTCACTATTTTACTTTATCACCTTTGGACATTTTTTGCTTTATTTTGATTATTTTTACTTTACTTTTTCCTGATACATGAATATGCATGTTTGTAGAAAGGTTTGGCTAGACCCAAAGACCTTCTTGTGCCCTACGCACGTTAGGAAAATGTGGTAGAAGTAAACTTGCATGAAGTTAAGGGATGTCCGCCTCAAAATTTGAGGTTTTGAAAAACATGTCGTATCATGCATGATACATCAAAATCGGAGGGGATGTTCATGAGGGAGTTCGCAATGAAGCAATTGTTGGAGCTTTCATAAAAGATTCCTAATGCCCAAGTCATATGGTCCTATGTGGTGTCAGAATGGCTCCCAAAATGTGAAATGTGGGTGATGGATAGTTGAAATTTGTCATATGTCGGGCAAGATACAAATGCGGCCATTGAAAGCTATCATGGGAACCTATAACAACTTTGAAAGTTGCCAAGTTGCGAATATTAAGGAGGTGGGTCAATTGACCTACATCCACAAGCTATTAGGGATGTCCTTTCTCATTATTGGTACAAGAATCTTTAAAAGAATTGGGGTTTTTTCCCTAACAAAAAACATGAACGATTTATATTAAACGTTATGCTTCATGTTGATAGATACTTGATGCATGTGTGACCTTACCAATAGAAATTAGGGTTACCCTTTGGTGAGATCGACATCATGAGAAGGTTTCACTTACAAAATACATAACCCTAGGTCAAAATGGGCTTGTTGTGAATGCCTACAATCACAAAAGGGTTTTATCTACAAACGTTAGATAAAAGTTTTGATCCACCTTCATCTCAACATAGTGGAAGGGAAAATAACAAAGTATTGTGGTTCCTTGAAAGGTACCACAGAAGGGGGTTTAGCGAAAGCATACTCCCCCACAACATCCACAAGAAAACCAATGTTTATTACACCCATGTTTGCAAATATAGGATGCGAATATAAAACAATGAATTTAAATAATGACACTTGTGACCTAGTGTTGAACATCCTATCAAATGTTATTCAAAACATGATGCTAATGGAACAATTATTTGCTAACTTGGTGTAAGTCGTTAAAAGACAAATAACATTAATAGTTGAATTCACAAATGGCCTTATCCACCCCATACAGCCAATCAAATTCCATGGAATCAATGACGATTTTGGGATGGGGTTGGAGTGCATGTGGGACTTCTTGAGTCAAGGAAATGGAGCTTAGAGTTTGAAGTCCAAAAGGAAATTGCACATGGATTGTACTGTTTAATTCACTAATGTGTTGTGTGTGTGCATTAGTAGATTATTTGTGCTTTGGTGGGGTCTAATGATCAAGTTTTAGGTTTTGATTATTTTGATTCAAAGTTCATGTTGTGAGGTTTTGTTTTGCTCATGTTTTGATTTTGATATTTTGTTGGTGGGTTCATTTACTGGGATGTTTTGGGTTCCTAGGCATAGGTTTTGGGGTCCTACATTAAGTTTCAAGATCATGTTCTAGGGGAAGGCTTCGAGTTCAATGCTCAAATTGTGGGGTTTAATTCTTTGGTTTTGGGACTTTATGTTTCGAGGTTCGGGTCAAAAGTGTTGGGTTTAAGTTCTTGGATCATGTTTTGAATAGAATTTTGAATTGGATTGTTTGTGTTCAAGTTTTGGTTCCAAGTTGCCCTTGTTATTTTCTAATTAATGTGGTTGGTTTAAGTTTCATGGTTTAGGTTTAATGTCAAGGTTTTAACTTTTGTGTTTCCAGTTCCTAGTTCCAAGTTCTACATTTGTGACGATGATTTATGAAATTGTTGGAAACTTTACATCCATCTATAGCATCTAATTATTTTAACTTGCAAATGTTACGTAGGAAGAAATCTTTTGAATACTTGCAAGAACTCCATGGCATCATCAAGTTGCAAAGTGATGATGCAAAGGGAGTTGAGTCATATAAGTAATGTTGTTTGGGAGATTGTTAAGAGGATTGCACCATTGTTGGAGGTGAAGGAAAAAAATGATTTTGACAATGAAAATTTCTGCACACCGCTTGAGAATCCATTAAAGCCAATATCGAAAATGACTGAAGAACAAATGAGGTTGGATGTAAGCATCAAACGATCTAGGACATTGTTAGACAACCATGGTTGGATTGTTGACCAACTAATGCTACACAAGTGGTGATTCTCTAAATCATGTTGGTGGACACCATTGTCAGCCAACAAGTGTATTTCCATGCATGTTCACTCTTTCTCATCATTAGGTCTTCAAACAACTTTGCTTTAGATCTCATTTCAATCGGAGGTCTGCACACAAAGTTATGGGCTTCCAAAGTCACAAGAGTCCCAACTTTGGGAATTTTGAAACTCCCATTTGGGAGTTTTGGGACAAAATGACATTTGGGTGCTGGTTTCGTGGCCAGGCACATAGTATACTATAAGGGGGAAGGTGGTGGCTCCCCCAAGTTTGGGCCGTGGTGAGTCTTGTGAGTTTGTGTTTGCTCGTGGTTTGTCCGTGCACCAAAGTGTTCCAACTATGCATTAACCAACTTGTTGTTTGGTTTGTGCACGTTTTTATGAGTAATTGAATTGCTTATCAATCTTCCTAGTCCCATCTCGGAGCTCTAGCACACCCCTCTACCCCCAAAGTGTTGTGAGCCAGGGAGCACGTCTCAACTCCTTTTCCTTCTATTGTTTCAACTTTGTACTCATAGTTGAGTCCATCAAGGAACTTGGGGTGCGTCATAAACTTCTCCAACATAGAATTTTTGTGAAGTTTGTTATTATGTTTTTATTTAAAGTTTTATTTTCTTTCAATATTATGGTTTTGAAACTTTGGCAAAATTTCCCATATGTTGAGGATTTTTTATCCCTAATTTACATAGAAATGAAAATGTTGAACTTGTTCCAAATGTTTTTGAACCACATTGTGGATATTCACCAAAAAACATTCAAGTTGGGACTTTTGTTCAATGGTTTATTTTGATGAATATTTTCCTTGAACTTTTTGACATTAAATACTGATATATAGCCTTATTAATTATATCCACATGCCCCAAAATGGCATTGTTTTGCAAGTTCCATATGATGGGTAGCTAAAAATATAAAGTTTGATCCAACATTATTAATTAATTAAACATTTATATTTATTACTTTATCAAAATATTTGGTCATACAACTTGGGAAAATGTTATAATTTATATAAAATCACATTCAGTGGTTTGAAAAGACTATTAAAAAAATGGAAATTTTTTTATTCATAAAAATATTTAATAAAAATTATCACATTAAAAATGTGTATAAATTAATAGTTATGAAATTTACATAATTTCAATACTTTATATAAAAATTAAAGATGGTGTACATAATATATATTTTTAATAAATTACATATTTTATTTCTGAGTTAAATTTAAATATTTCACTAAATAAAAAAATTATACACCATTTTATTGATTCATTATATTTTAAAAGGTAAGGAAATATAATATTTAATTTTACATTACTTTTCAAATTCTAAAAAAAATCCATCTTGATTTTAAATATGTTTTTTTACAGATGATTTTATCATTTTATATTTTTTTTTCAAGACATCATTGTCGTTCAAATGCATGAAATAATAAGGATTCAAATGCATTTTTAGTAAACTAAAATGATAGTTTGTTTTTAAAAAGTTACATATGTGTACATCTTGGAAAAATATTTTTATTTTATTTTTTTCATTTGGACAAAGTATGAAAAAAAATATGGTTAAAGTTGGTTGCCTTTGTATGGGACAAATGATGACGTGGGATATGTTGTAACACTACTAGGAAATGCGTCCTAGTTCACTATGGGTTTCACTAGATTTTTGAATGAATTTGGACAATTTTACCTAGTGAAATTGTTTAACCCCTTAGTGGACGGGGACCAGTTGCTACAAACAATGACTTGTTTCACTAGTACCTAGTGAAACAAGGTTATTTTCAAGTGAAATACACATTTACCAAACCATTCACTTGCTAGTTAATTAATTAACCAGTATGAAAATTAATAAAAATTTTAATTATTTAATATATAATATTATTGATAATTTCATGATTTTTAAAGCCTATTATTTATTGACACATGTCACTACCTACGTTTGGTTAAAAACCTAGCCTAGGT
>Ga0116228_10006487_pt1 | contig 10456 bp, 8 predicted proteins | sample S1TSphfallax_2_FD_89694 | JGI IMG/M metagenome (GOLD analysis project Ga0116228, IMG submission 89694) | Host-associated microbial communities from peat moss isolated from Minnesota, USA - S1T2_Fc - Sphagnum fallax MG | ecosystem: Host-associated > Plants > Peat moss > Unclassified | place: USA... | reverse complement strand
TTTTCATTTTGAAACATGTCCTTCTCATTTCAAACTATCAATTTTACCATCTCACACTAATGGCCACCATAAACTATTACTTAAAAAATATATGTTAACGGAATTGTGTGTTAGGAATTATGCTACATTAAATGGTCTTGTCAACGGTGCAAATGGCAGCTTTGAAGAATATATAAAAAATAATGTGAAACCATTGATTTGGATATATTTCCATAATCCACAAATTGGAATAAGTACATGAATTAAAAACTCACACTTACAAACAATTCTTTACAATTGACAAGAAGTGGACACTGATATAACAAACAATTATAAATATACAAATTGGTGGTAATCCTTTTCATATCATAAAAAAAAAATCAGTTTTCCATCCAATTAATTACAACATGCATCATTCATTGAACATAAGGTTTAACTTTCAATTGTCTTGCATGTGATCCAAGCAATGTAACAAAACATGGTTTAACATACATTGCATGATCTTGAGTCCGTTCTAAAGAACATTTATACTTATTTTTTCCAATGTTGAACAGAAATTTTCAAGTAGACAATTTAATACAAGAATAAATGCATCATATGAAAATAATTGCACGATACAAAATAACAATTGCTTGTTTAAAATCCTATCGTAAAAAAATTATTGTCATATAATCCTTAGATATTCGTTCTTTAAAATTACACTTTCAAAACATTCTTAATGATCCAAATTTTTTTGCATCACATATTCTTTGTTTAAATCAAACAAAAATACAAAATATTCAAACACATCAAGCAATCTATAACACTATTTCAAATAAATTCAAAATTCTTTCATGTTATGACTAGCATGGTACAATGATACTCTATGATACAAATATGTTCATATCACATACATTTTATAAAAAAAGTTCAAGCACTAAATTTCTCATTAGTCTTTTCAATGAAAACACACAAAAAGTTATATACATAATTGTAATTTACAAATTATTGCAAATGAACACAAAAAATTTCATTTCCATTTTTAAAAACATAATTACAAAAATCCTTACAAATTGTCCAACCATAATAATTGGAGATTTTAATATAAACATGTTAGCATATAGAACTGAATCAATAACATTAAAAAAAAAGAATACTAGTAATTTTCATATTACATTTATAGAAAACACAACATTTAATAATACACAAATTGACCATATATGGATTAATGTCACAACACAACAATGCCATACTAAATTAACACAAGCAAGTATTGGATAGATAATAACCTTATATACTTTGCATTTCAATTACCTAATTATATTCCTCAAATTATTATACCATCCATTAATGAACAAACTTTGAACCAAAAAAAATTCCAACCCAAATGAAATTACAAAAACTTTTAAGAAGTAATTTTGTTTTATTTCCAATGTTAAAGTATGAAAGATACAAAAATTCTAAAAATTTAGATATCTATATAATTCTTTAAACAAAATCTCTATGACTTTTAATACTTCAATCATAGAAAAATATATGTGCATCTATTGTCAACAAATATCAACACATGAAAAAAAATTAAAAACCTAAAAATTATAACACCAAATAATTTTAAAGTTCAACATTTCTCATTGAACAATGTGATAAAAAAATATGAAATATATTTGTATATAACTTAAACATTTAAAATAATGTTGATGGGTAATCACATATTTTACATTTCCATTTACAAAACTACATCGAAAATCATTCAATGAAAATCTAATTTTTCATCAAATAAATTTTAAAAACCTCAATTTATTTTCCCATCCATTATTGAATTGATCCTCATCAAAATGTTTCCAAACATATCAATTTTCTTTTATATTCTTTTGGATCTTTCTATTGGCAAGGCTTGTGTGTCACTTGACACCTTGTTTGATTTGTGGGTGTTGATCTTGCTACAAATCACATTTTACCTATTCCACATCCTTGAAAGATAACTTGTGTTGATCAATAATCATGAGTAAATAATTCAGCAATGAATTAACATGATGTATGTGAATAGTTTTGAGGTTTTAGGTTTGCAAGAACCCAATAATTCTTGAGTTTACATGAAAAGTTAAAAATTAAAAAATGGGGAGGGAAGTTGTTGGTATGTGTTGTAAGTAGGAACTAAAAGGTGTGATTTCATGATGATGAATCTTGTTTCATGATGTTTATAGACATGAGAAGTGTTCATTCTACTTGCGATGTATTGTGAAAAGTTCAATCAAAGAGTTAGTGGAAAAGAAAATGAAGAAATCAATGAGAGTAACATTAAGGATAATGTCTTGAAATTAGACCTTATGATTCAAAGACCTAAACATTGAAATCTCTTGGACTAGATAATTGGATGAAGGGCAAGGTAACTACCATTCGGAATTGTGGGAGAACACCATTGTCAAAAAGGGTGAAGGAGCTGGTGTATCTAAAAGGTTATTTACAAGTTGTAACTTGTTAATTTAAGAAGGGAAAGTAAGTGGGGTCCCCTTCATAAGACACCTAAATCCAACCCTTGGTACTACCTCAAACTAAACCTAGGTGGTAAGGGATAAGGGTTATCAATGGTGTATGGAGATTCAAACAACATTTTTGTTAGCTAGAACAAGGATCACCATTAAATGTCTCTTGCAAGAAAGTCTTAAAATTCTTTTTTCACATTCATTCAAGTTCGCTTTTGTTATCACCCATGCTTGATTACTTGCCTACCGTGGATAATTACCTTCATCAAGGTCTAATGTTTCAAAGAATTCATCATCTCCTTCATGTATGACACATTTCTTGTCACCATTGAGTTTTAAACATATTTTCATCAATAGGAGGAAGATGGAGCTACGATTTTAAATTGTGTTGGACTAAAGTAGCAAGTACAATGTAAACATTGGTTGTTTTTCATGTGTGACTTTTCACCTACACATGAAATACTTTAACTATGTTGGATTAAAATTTTCACATGTTTAAGTTTATTTGTTGTGAATATAAATGTTTTTGGATTTTCTTTTTAAATCGAATCCCAAGATTGTTTAACAATGTTGTAACACATTGAAAATATGATAACCTCACCAAAGCTAATTGTGACTTAATTTGAATAGCAATCATGGTGTGTGGCATAGGATTTTGTGCCAAATATATCTTAAATGTGTACATTTAGTTTGCTCTTCATATACTTAGTTTTTGATTTTTTTTTTTCAATTTTGTGATGTTGCCACACTTGTGATCATCCACAAGGAGGTTTAGCCACTTTTGACTTTAGATAAACTATGACAAAAGAACTTTATTAAAATCCTTTTATATCATGGCTACTTGCTTAAACAATGTGTAGAAACATGGTGATTTTAAAGATTTTATTTTCAATTTTTGGCAATTTCTTTTTGGAAATGATCAAAATTTGCAAAAAAAAAAAAAAACATTTTTTAATTCATTTGAAAAGTAGATGAAACATACAATTTAGGTGTCATAGGTTACATATTATCTCTCTATTGTTATTGTCATTCCATAGATTCCTAGGAATGAACATTCAATCTTGGTGTGAAAGCTTTCTTAAACTCACTAAATCATTAGTTGAAGTTTCAATGTATTTTAAAATATTATTATCTTGGGGGAATCATCTTTTTAATATTAAAAAATTACATGTAAAAATATAGAGCCCCATATATTGGTTGATTGGTAGAAAAATAATTCAATTAGTTTAATAATGGGATTATATTTATTTTTAAAATTTCAATATAATTAAGTAAGGTATGCATTAATAATAAATGGACATTAAATAATAATAAGCTGAGAAATTTTAAAGCTCCCCCACATAATAAAACTATTTATAAAACCATTGAGGATGAATTTGGGTTTGATCCTTCATTTGACCCTCATGCCCTTGTTTTTAATTATTTACAAAATTAGCAAAATTTACTGAACTAATTGAAATTGGGTATCAAATGCCTTATTGAGATACCATGATTGTAAATTTATTGTATAAGATTTAAATAACTAAATGAAAAAATGAAGCCACATAATAATGAAGGTGCAGAATGGTGAAAGAAATCTAGAACATATGACCAAATTAATTTTCTCACCAAATTTATGAAAAAAATCAATTTGTTCATTGTTGTATGTGAATTTTTTTGGTTTCAAATTTTGAGTCTTGATTGTCCTTTCACTCAAATTGCCTATTTGTACTTTAAATTTGGTCAACTTTCTAAATAATTCAAATATCCACTAAACAATACCTTCTTTAATGCATATAATGCAAAATATTAACACATACTGACCTTATTACTATAATCTAACATGTTACCTTTGTACACAAAAATGTATTGACTTGAGACAAATTAGGTCAACATTTGAGTGTAGCTTACCTAATGTGATGATCATGGAACTATATTGTAACACATTTTAAACAAATGATGAATTGATAATCTAAATACACAACATAGACTAGAACAATTACAATAATTAAGTGTACCATAAACTTATGCACATGATGATAATAAGACAAACACTTAAACATCTAACAAAAAATGTTCTAGGGATTGAAGGTGCTCCTTTTCTTCCCTTCCAAAAGATACCATCTCCATCAAAATAAAAAAAGGTTTGTAATTCAAATAAATATTGCTTAGTACCTAACAATAACATCAATGGTCTATTAGTGCTAATAGCCATTAGTATATAAGTATTGGAAAGCACAAAAATGGGTAGGAGTTAGATACAACTCTCAATTTAGAAAACAAGGTGCTGAACATAAACTTTTCCTTCAAACTTTTTGATTGGGTACAATCTATTTTCCAAATGAATATAAATATTGATTTCTTGGTAATGATTGTCATGAACCACATTAGTGTGTTGGAATGAATCTTGATTGTGTGGTTGTAGAAATATTTTATGATATGTGCAAATAAAAGTGATTAATGTTGTTTGATCAGTATGGTCTTTAGTTCCTCCTTCTAGAGTCCTTTCTGAACTTGGTTATGAGCATTGAACATGGGGAAGTGGGATTCAAGATGTTTGACAATATGTTTTTAGGTCACTCTTGGTGAAATGTGGTTCATTTTGGTACGAAGTATTCCTTGAGCTATTTTCACAAGTTGCTTTTTTTAACAATTATTACATAGTGGTCAACTTTAAAACTTGTCTTCACACACCATTTTGTCTATTTTGGGTTGTTGAATTTTTCATCTACTTGACTTAGGAGATGGCTATATGGTGTTTCATCAAATTCACATACCTTTTTGCAATTCTCACACACAATCAACACAAATTCATGAACACAAAAATAAACAAGAATTAATTGTCAAATGTCAAGTTTATTTATTCATACTATGTCAGGATGTGATTTTCTTATTCAAAGTCGGATTAACAATAATGCAAGGGCAAGAGTTGAAAGGCAATCAATTGCAGGGGAAGAGTTGCATTGGGTTCAGCAACTAATGCTACGGAAGAAACATGTATGGCTAAGGTTAACCAAGGGTGCTTAACCAGGCCAAAGTGTCACTAGGTCACAATATGAAGTCATCAAAACAAGCTAACCCAAGAGTTAGAAGAAGTATCATGTACTAAACCACATCGAATTCATTGCACTTGTTGAGTGCTCAATAATTGGAACTCAGCCCATGCTTAAGCAAGTAGTTCAGAAGGAAGTGAGCTGAGAAAGCAAGTTTTGGAAAGGAGCAACTTGCAACCAAGAAATGCATTGGATTTTGTGGAAGACACAGGTTTAGTTAACCAAGGGTGATTAACTAAGCCAGGTTGGCAAGGAGTCGGGACCTTGAAATGAGCAAACCCGTGCATGAGAAGGCGTCACAAAGTGAACTACATTTGACTCATTGCAGCTGCTTAGTGTGTGCTGCACAATTGAAGCCAATAAGAACGAGGGCAAAGTTCAAAGTGCACACAATTGGATTCTGCAACAACTCAGAAAAAAATGGTACTTGAAAGTCTTGTGCACACACAGCCAAAGTGACTGACTCATGCCTATGTGGGTCATGCTGCTTTTTAATACTACTAGTGAGTGCCTTAGAATCTGTCTGTATATGGTGGAAATCATCCCAACATGTACCTTGAATGCAATATTGGGTCCCATGTCAACTTTGACGCAGTCGTTATCCCAGAACATAGGTCTTGGCAATTAAGCAAAATGACACCTGAATTATAGAACTCAAGTTTCAAAAAAATAATATATGAGGTTGCTTGAGGTGCAAATATATACAATTGCTCAAGGATCGAAAATTGCTTTTGCTTGAACATGAGAAAACCATGGGTCCTATGTCCGTATGTCAAATTTCCTTCCTTGCGTTAACTAGAAGGTTTCCGTTACAATATGATTCCATTGCAGAAAGTGCTATTTGTGATTGGGTCAAACTTACAGTCCAGATTCAGCAATATTATAAATTTTCAAGTGGTAGATTTTTCTTCAAGTCTTTAAAAACAAATAAATTTGTAGACTTGGGAATCGGCAATGGACTGAGGGCAGAAGACACTTGTGGACTCACAGGCTTCTGGTATCTTTTCCACCATACAGCAAGCAATCTCAATTCAAAATTGAAACCCATTTACAGCTGGAGTTTTTGCAGGCTGCTAGTTGCACCTATACTTGTGGTTATTGAGACCAAATTTGCAACACTTTCTTGCATAACCAATTTTATGTATTATTGAGGCACGGCGGATGTAGGGACTATGCTGGAAGGTCACCATCCAGCAGCAGCAGTAAAATGGCCGCCTGTACACAGTACTTTGGATGAAGTACAGCCTTCCAATAGTGTGCGAATAGTTGGGCCTGTACATTTGCACATGATGCCATAGTGAAAACAAGGTCTAGTAGGGAAAACAAGTGTTTATGGACTAGGTAACTATTGGGAGCTCCTGGGCTACCAGACATAACCAGTTGTTGAGGGGCATCTAGTGGTCAGTTGCTCCCCTTCAACCAGACAAAGTAGACTTGGGTTATGAGAAAACAGGCCAATGGCATGCCCTTCCCTAGGCAGTAATGTGGATTATGAGCAACAGCCAATTGTGTGGTGTGTTGCGCACAGGTTATCACTTATAACCCATAGGTGAATACCCCATAGGCAGCCAGCCAATGATGTCACAAGGTACCCTTCAATGATCGGTTATGGTAGATACATTAACACAGGTAGAGGCCCAAATAGGGGATGTGGGTGGAGGTGCTCAAACAATGCAATTCTCTACGGAACTTGAGCATACCAGTGCAGCAACCAGTTCTGCCATGACAGACCAATGACAATTTGGCTGCAGTTGTTTCAAATATGCAGATTGGATTCTGGCATATAGCAGACTTTGTATCTTGCCCTTCAGGCAGATACTACTGAGTACCTAAAAACAAATTCAAATTGCTCCAAAGCACTATTGTTTGGTTGCCCACAATGAACGGAACGCAAATCCTGCAGATGTGTCACCTTTTGATTCGTCCTTGGAGATGAGTGCTATTTCTCATAACCTACAACCTAATTGAGCATAGATGAAGTAATCTACTTTTCATCCATGAGGAGCCTTTTCTGTCTGTGAAGAGGGCTGATTATGAGAAATAATGCTTGATTATAGGTCAGTTCAATTTGCTGTCCCTGTTGATTATTTCCTGTAACGGGCTCAAGGTCACAGGCTACTGGATATAGTCTCAGCATTCCCATTCCTTGACTATATCTGGTAGCCGACATCCTGTTGCCAGTGACCTAAGTCCATTGAAATTTGTCAAAGAGTTAATTTTTTTTGTCTTAGGCCGCAAGATGCTGTATATTGGTGGGTTTAGGGTTACCAAGCAGATTAAACAGAAAATTTCCTCCCAGCTCCTACACTGATACCTTCACCTTCTTGTGTGCGGCCTCTAAATGGCTATGTTTGACCAGGAAATGTTAAAACTTTAGACTATGAGACCCTGATTTAGTTTGAAGAGTGGATATATTTTTTACGTCTAGAATTAACCAGATCTTTTTTGATGGTTTTACTTTTTATCATGGTACCCATGTAAGTGCTGGTTCACCCTAACCGACATTTCCTACAAAAAATCTAACAGCAAAATCATGGCTGGAAAGTTGCAAACATAAGGTTCAGAAATGTCTTTGGCATGTACCATGAATAAAATAAAAGATCTATACTCAGGAAATGTGGTGCAGATTGAAATGGGTCGGTGTTTTCCCTAGGCTGGGAACCAGGTTGAGATCAGCAGTGGCTTTTTTTTTTCAATGTTGATGAACTGTGATCATCCATAGCAAGATGCAGACACTTTAAAAAAACATAAAAGTAAATATTTTCAGGTATTTATTTATATTTCTGCCTACCTAGTTCCTAAGATAAAAGGTGGCAAATCATTTTCAAACAATTCAAACTTTAGTTTTCCAAAAATGATGAAAAAGAAACCTCAAAATCATCATTTGAACTGTTTCGTGGGAAACAAAGTGTGTAATAAAAGGCCCCTAATATGGATTTTCCTTGGATGTGTTTTTTTGCTGCCAGTTGCGGCACACATTGAATAGGCTACTTGTCAAAATCCTTAAAGAAAACAAATTAGCTCTTAGTTCAAGTTTCACACATAGTTAAAAATTATGATAAGACAGTTTTAGTCTTTACCTCAAGATCTCACAACCAACGTTTCTCTTTGACAGATTATGTCATTTTATTGACCCACTCAAAAAATGAGATTTTTTTTGGTTTTTCTAGTGTAAATTCATCGAATTTTGTCACCTTTTCTGTTGGAAAAAATCATCAAAACATTTCATATCACAAAAGTGACAAGAAAAAATCCCTAAGTTATTTATACTATCTAAGCATCATTGTGTTCTTTTTTTTTTTTCAAACAGGACAACCTTAAGTTTCTTGTATACAATATTAGGTGAAAGATACATTTATACAAGTAAATATGTGATAAAGGTACATTCAATTTACATTCATGAATAAAAAAGCCACAGGAAGCATATATATACAAGTACACACACATATATATACAGAGTCTTGCAATAAGTTGAGTGAAAAAAATGTATTGTATATGTACATCTTTTTCACTAAACTCATGGCAAGACTCTGAAATTATTCTCGACTTATTAATATGTGAATGCACCTGTAATAAAGTAGATAGTAAACACATAAGTAGGTAAAGATCAGGGTCTCTTTTAAGGAATTTGTGACTAGCCAAAGTGGGCCATAGTGAACGAGAGCACATACCAGTGTGCCATGAAAGATGAGTGGGAAGTGGGAAGTGGTCAGAAAATAGTTTTCTGTGGGGTTCAAGTTCATTAGCTAACCATGGTGGTTAGCTCAGTTGCTTTTATTCTTACCTACCTACTAACAACCCACAAGCAGGTTGTTAGTATATTGGCAGTAAAAACAGCCCTTATCTATGTATAAACCATGTATTTTCTCACCTTTTTATCTATATATGAGTATTTCCTACACAATTCGTTCGCAAGGTGAAACCAAATATTAACTCAGTTGAGGTTCATTCGCAACTGAGTAATAATAGGCATGCAGTGGATGGTCCACTGGTGAATGCTGGTTCACTGTGGCTGCCAAAGTGAGGATCATCCAGAAAATAATCTAGACAAATTTGGTTATATAGAAGATATGATTGTAGGCAAAAGCCAGAATCCTTTTATATTCTTGGCTACCTTATGGAAGTTATCATAAGACTTGGGCGATTTGGGCCATTTTTTTCCCATGAAAAATCCTTTGAATAGGTCGAAATCATATTTTTCAGGTCGAAATTGTAAAAGAAACAGTTTCTGTGTATGACATTGCAAAGTTGATGGGTAAGTAAATACTTAGGTAGGAAGGTATTAGGTACTCATTTTAGATTGCAGAGGTGGTGGCAGGTGGTGCTGCTAACTTAGTGGATACGTAGATAACTTGGGGATTCAAATTTCTGGATTCAAATTTCCATGGTAGGTAGGTAGTAGTCTACGTACAGCTGACAGGTCGGCACAAATCAGATCACCGCGTAATGGATGGATGGATGGACCCCAAGGCCCAGGAATTGTGAACTTACGCGTTAGGCTACAATAACATTGTAGAAGGACGTTGGAGATGAGCGTGTTCAAGTTGGAGGCCGGGTCCCATCCTGTTTTGGGCGGCTGTTTCCGTGACCCACACCACCAGCACTAGTCCTGCTGCCTGCTTTGCTTGCAGTGGGGATTCAGAAAGCAAGGGACATGGGAACAGCCAGACAGACAGGCCAGCCAGTCAGTGGCCAGCAGCTCTTTTACCCATAAAGACATGCAGCAAGCAACGAGTCTCTTGTCAGAGAGCTAGCTAGCTAGTCTTTTTTCTAGTCTTCTTCTTCTTCTTCTTCCATTTTCTTTTGAAAACTTTCTTCTCATATTCATCTTTGATCATTCATCATCATCTTCTTCTTCTGAATCTCGCCTAGACAAAAGACTGTGCACTGATAGTCAGTACATGAGACTTGTGGTAGTACTTGAGCATTGAAAAATAGTTGATGATCAAAAGGTCGTAGTGCAGCAGCAGCAGCAGCAGCAGC
>Ga0116228_10006486_pt1 | contig 10457 bp, 4 predicted proteins | sample S1TSphfallax_2_FD_89694 | JGI IMG/M metagenome (GOLD analysis project Ga0116228, IMG submission 89694) | Host-associated microbial communities from peat moss isolated from Minnesota, USA - S1T2_Fc - Sphagnum fallax MG | ecosystem: Host-associated > Plants > Peat moss > Unclassified | place: USA... | reverse complement strand
TTAAATATATATTTATTAATTAAATATACTATTATTTCATGCTTTAGTTATAGTTAGTTAGCTAGCTAGTAAATTACGTATTAGATATATATTTTACAAACTTGAAAAAAAAAATGACAAATAAAATGGTTTTTTTTTTTTTTCCATCCATGATTAGGCCAAATTGTCCCATTAGTTACAAATGGAACCAAATTTAACTACACCTTTCAAGACAACCTTTGGTGATATACATAAGTGTATTAGTAAATTTTTGACAGGTATGTATATTTTTGTTAAGTTCTATTAGGGGCATGATGGGGTATTTTTCCATTGGCGTATTTATAAAGTTGTATTTAGTTTGTATTTAAAAAAATTAACTACTTGCCTCTGTATTAATTAGCTATAATTATATTTAATTAATTGATAATTAATAATTTAAATTAATTAATTGATATTATTAAATATATTAGTTATTTCTGGCTAGTTAATAAATTTTAATTTGTTCATATTATTATGATTATTATTAAAGAAAAAAATCAATAAATCATAACAATTTGATTAATTAATATTAATTATTTCGTTTTTTTTTCTTACTTATGAAATTATTATTTGTTAATTCTGTTAAACCCTTAAACCAATAGATTGGCTAATTAATTAGTATCTATTTAGTAATTTAAGGTCTCATTTTTAAAATTTTTAATTATTATTTAATAATTGATAACTATTATGTTAGTTGGTTATTAGTTAAATATTAATTGCTGATTATTTAAGACTTTTTCTATTTATTTAAGTATTTGAAGTTATTAATGAAAATCAACAACTAGTAAGTTAATTTATAAGTATTTATTTAATATTCTATTAAATTCTGAAATAAATTCAATGAAAATTATTTAATAAAATTTTAATAACTTCTAACTAATAAGTTTGTTAGTTACTTATTATTTAGATACTAATTATTAACTTGTTAATATTTGAGTTATTGATTTCTAAATTAAAAAAATATTGACAAAAACTTATTTCAGATTTTTATTTTTCTATATATGAATTAATAATTTATTACTAAATGAATTACTGAGTTGATTATTATATAAGTATTAATTTATAGTTATTTAGGTTGTTAAAACATCAGTTTGTTACTTATTTACTTAGTAATTTAATTTATAAAATTGAAAAGGAGGACAAAATATATGAAATGAAAACTTTAATTGCAACTTTGTTTGCAACTATGTTTCAACTTCGATTTTTATGGCATATGTTTTGTCCTCAACTTCTATTTTGAGAGCTATATAATGAGGAGGCTTTGTTTTACACTTTCACATATATAAAAACATGCATATATAATTGGTAACAAATTTTTGATGGTTTTGTTGTTTAAAAACTTGAAAACTAGTTGTTATTAACAAAATCAAATACCCACCCAACATTATTTTGAATGTTAGTTTCATTTGATATGTGAGTTGCACATGATTGCTACATGGATTGCCATGCTTTGTTATATTTTGTGTATTAAAAAAAAGTATGAAAAAATAAATTATTATTTACAAAATTCTAAAATTCATTACACTATATGTGATAGTACATGTGTATATTGATTTTTTTAATGAAATGGAAATAAAGAATGGAGTTGTTTTCTTTTTCATTATCGTTTATAAAAGTTCCACAACAACATACTAAAACCATTCAATCATAATATTCAACCATTGTTTTTGGAACAAAATGGTACAATTGGTTATTGCTCAATCTCTCTTTCTTAGGAGTTGTTAAAACTATAACCACTATTTAGATTTGGAGATTTTATGGTTTCAAAATTAATGCATTGATCAAATCTTATAAAGTTTTGCATTCACATATTCATTACATATTATGTTGTTAAAAATCCAAAGTAAGAAATCACGATAACAAAAATATGAAATACAAAAAACACAATTTTTTTTTGTTGCTAGTGTTTTCAATGCTTAATGGACTAAATTTTTTTTGACACATTTATGAAAATGTTTTTAAATAATTTTATACAATAATATAATGTAACATTTTTTTGGGTTAGAAGGATTTTTTATGTTTTTTTTCTAACTTATAAATAATGATTTGAAAAATATTTACTTTGAATGACCAATCATGCTATGTCCAATCAACTTGACTAATTAATCAAACCACTATGTATAATTTTTTTTGAAATTGACACTTATATTCTTTGATAGAACAATACACCCATTGACAAGATATCAATAGTACCCCAATCAAACTATGTTGCTATTGACACAATACGTTTGAACCCCAAACCTTTGTAGTAGCAAACAAGGGTTCATGTCCCACTAATCCATCACCCCCAAGGGCCATATTCCACCGTCTTTCACGACACATGTTTAAACCTTGGTTTTTTTAAAAGCAAAGTATGGAAACGATTAATTGTCACATAGACATTTAGGTTTAAGGTTTTAGGGTTCAAAGATGTATAAAGGGAAAAAAAAATTGTTGTGTTTGGTGAGATGGTGATGTGCATGTGTCTATTGTGCAGATGATGAAGACAAAGTTGATGGTGATATGGGCATGTGTTTATTGTGCAGTTGATGTTCAAGATGCTCATTTATGTTCACATGATTGGATTCCACAAGACCTTTTGATAAATTGTTCCACATCTAATAGCAACAAGAGCTTTTGTTGGTCTTGCCTACAAGGGCAAAGGACATTGGGTTTAGATTTATTATAGAGTATTATACAGCTTAAGGGATTTTGGCTCCTAGGTAATAATAATAAAATAGATCTATTTTAATAAGAGGATTTTTGAAAGATGAGATTTTTGGCTTGTGTTGAAACTTTGAGATTAGTTATAATAGAGTTATAATAATAATAATAATATCTTGAAGGAGGATTTTGGTTTCTTTTAGAGGATTTTTTTGGAAGATTATATATTTTTTTGCATGATGAAATATTTAGAGTTTCCATAATTGTTCTTCTTTTTGCCTTAAGATACTTTTTTTATTGTTAAATTGCAAGGCCACAATGTGACTGACACACCCCTTGTTGTACTTGGTCTTTACAAAAGTACCCAAAAAAAAAAAAAAAAAAACCAAGGCTGCAAAAGCTGGCTTACCTTTTCACTACCTACCTAATACCTACTAACACAACCCATTAGCCCTTAACTATGTATTAACTATCTACTACATTCATCCAAGTACTAGTAAGTAGTAACCACCACCTTTTGTCTTACCTACCAACCTACCAACCTACCTACCTACCTTGAACCCTATTTTTAACAAGGTAGGTTAGTAAGGTGGGCGAGGTTCTTAGTTCTTACATTAGTGCAAAGCAATCTACCTACATGCATCTTCTCGCCTTCTACTAACCTAGTTGTCAACTAGAGAAACTTAACTCAAGCTTGACTGACTCTAGTACAAACAAGGGGGTGGTGTGTCACAGTGTGGCCTTGCCATTTATATGAAAAGGGTTATATTAAGGCAAAAGAAAAGAATTATGCAAACTCAAATATTTCACCATGCAAAAAATATAATCTTTCAAAAATCCTCTACTTAAAAAGAAACCAAAATCCTCCTTCAAGATATTATTATTATTATTATTATAACTCTATTATAACTAATCTCAAGTTTCAACACAAGCCAAAATTATCATCTTTCAAAAATCCTCATATAAAAATTAAAAAATAGACCTATTTATTATTATTATTATTATTATTACCTAGGGGCCTATAAAAATCCCTTAAGCTACTATAATAATACTCTATAAATGAATCTAAACACAATAATATCCCTTTGCCTTGCTTGGTAGACAAGGCCAACAAAAACAATTTGATCTTGGGTATAGTATAGCCCATCTGAGACCGAACACCAATTTATGTTAACGTGGTAGCGTTCCATTGAAGGCCCAAGAGTGAACCAGCCCTGATGACTGCACCAGTTGGCCGTTCTGTCCACAGGATGGGCTGGATGATTCGTCTCTTCTTCATCCACCTCTTTACCTTACCATTAACCAACATTCTACCACTGTCAATTTTTTTGGCTGCTGACCTTTGACCAATTTTTTTTTTTCTTTGTCAAAATTTTCCCAACCCTGACCTCCATACCACTAACCCACCTAGTTACCCTATTGACCTAAATCTTAGCCCTACCTACAAACTAATATCTAATCCCTTACTTACCTTGGCAAAACTCTTACATCCTTTTTGGCTAAACTTTTATTTCTTGACTAAACCTATATTTTTTCTTGGCTAAATTTATAGTTCTTCTTGGTTAAACTTCTATTTCTTGGCAAAATCTATATATCATACTTGCTAAGTTTCTATTTCTTGGCTAAACCTATATATCTTACTGGTTAAACTTTTACCTCTTGGCTAAACTTATATTTCTTCTTGGTTAAACTTCTATCTCTTGGCAAAATCTATGTATCATACTTGCTAAGTTTCTATCTCTTGGTCAAACCTATACATCTTATTAATTAAACTTCTATCTCTTGGCTAAGCCTATATTTCTTTTTGGTTAAACTTTTTTTTTCGCTAAACTTTTACCCCTTGGTAAAACCTTTATATCTTAATAAAAACTTAGATGATGAGGGATTAACTTTTTGCAATACCTGCATAATCCAAACCTAGTAATTAAAAGGGCACTTGTGGTGAGCTGACACAATATAAATTTATGTAAATATTGTGATAAACTTATTGTGGTAAGTATTACATTACATAAATAATGACAAAATTACTTTTGTGACCACCCTAATAGTAATTGCAAAATGTCAATGATGGGGGTATTGCTAGTGGGTTTAAGGTTTGGATTGGGGAATGCCCATAATCAATGTTTGCACCTGAAGATGCAAGTATTGGTAATTGGTTTAGGGTTCTTTTTAGGGATACCGTTTTATTGATTGTATGCAGGTATTACATATGGTTACTAATTTTAGGTGACATGGGATTAAGTTTTTGTGATATTTGCAAGATTAAAATGTATTAACTATAAAGGGGGCTTATGGTGAAGTTACATAATACAAATTTATGTAGGTTACATAATGCAATTTGGGGTTGGGGAATGCATTTGGAATATGACATAAAATAATAAGGTAGGATATTATAACTTGGGATTGCCAAAATAAAATCGGGTAGAAAGTTACAAAATTTTATATAAATGAACACAATATAAAATGTTGGTGAGATATGAAAAACTTTCATCACAAGCTTGGTTAAATTGGCCTAACATTATACCCTAATGTGCACCTTCATTTGAAGAAGAATTGGAAACAATGCTCATGTTTCTTCGATAAGTGGCTATAGTTTCTACAACCTTGTTGCATGGTCATGAGTGAAAAGTTATCAATGTTGAAGCATGGATCAGATTTTTCTGCCACAAAAGCCTTCTTTATGGTATCTCAAAACCTAAGGACAAAAAAACAAATTACTTTCATGATTCAAATGCATAATGAAAAAAAAATGTTAAAAAACTAATTAAATGATTGTAAACTTATTAGCCATGAATCATTTCCAATTCATAGTACTTACACACAACTTACATTTCTTTCTTTTTCTTGCTCTTGGTAGATTCTAAATTCCAATTTTGAGCATCCCATGCAAGGTTAAAAGGCTTTGCGTAAGCAACCTTATTTATTCAAATGTTTTCAACAAGGTCATCATCTTTTTCAATTTGTGAAAATACATTACAAGGGATGAACCCCACATTCCATTTAGGTATGTTGATGATACCTAATAATTTGTTGGAGGTGAACTTTACCAATAAAGGTTGACGAACCTGTTCAAGGCCTTGAGCTTCAAGTTGAAATTGATCCCATTCATTTTTAGCTTCTTTTTTTCGCTCGATCAATTGCCTTCTTCTCATTTTGTGTTTGTCGTGCTTGCAAGTTGTTCAAAATCCGAGCATTCACGACATGGTGGTTTTGTTGCCTTGGTCCCCCAACATGAGTAAAAAGGATGACCATATTTACCTACCTCCATCTGAAGATTGTGTTTGTTGTCCAAATGTTGGCAAAGTAACCAATTAATCGTGTAATTATCAATGCATCCATTGAACTTGCAAATCTATCTTGACCCTTCATGGATTTAATTCACATCTTCCATGGCATGATTCGGTGGTATTTTTTGATGATCACTTTCATGCGAATCTACCTTAACCCTTACAAAATTTGAATCAAATCAACAAGTTTACATTATGAAGGTATTGTAATCAGAGCAACCCTTAAACCCTAGACATGATGAGGGTATTGCAATCAAAATTTATATATGAGTGTATAAGTATTGTTCAAAAAAAATTTTGCCAAAAAAAAAACCACCTGCATTTTTGCATGGAAAGTGAAGATGGGATTCAATGTCACCATTGGCAAATTGCAACACGTTCAAAATATTGATGACATACCTTGAAGTGGTGAGCTTGTGTACAATACAATTACTTGTTCTTCAATTGTAATTGGCACGTTTACATTGGTTGCTTTTCATGCATAGTTTTTTGGAGGTGCCATCTTGAAAAAAAACAACCATTATATTAACAAAGAAAAAACACAAAAAAATAAAATTATTTGAAACAAAATTCGTCTAATGCAACATGTAAGATTAGCTGGAGTTGTTGCTAATTTTATTTAAAAGTTCAAGGGTTCAATATTTTTAAAACTTTGATTCTAATTAATAATATAATATAATATAATATAATATAAATATAATATAAATTTTTTATCATTCTTAATTGTATAGTTACTATAATTAATTATATAGAATATATTCATACGATTAATATTATTATTTGGTATATTAACTAGTTAGTTATATTAATTCAAAAATAATTTTTATATTTAATACTTTACTTAAAATTGCTTACAAATTGACACATGTTTTCTTCATATAAAAAAAACAAACAAACCACCAAAAGACAATGACGATGAGCTTGGCTTTTCATCGTTTTTTGCAATGCAACAAACAAACGAAAATGATGATGATCCACAACAACAGAAGATTGTTGGAATAGTGACAATGGCCTATGGCAGGTTTGGGGTTTAGAAGCATTAAAAAAAAAAAAATAGGGCAGGTGGGTGAACGAGGTAGGTATGGATGTATAATTTTTTTTAAAGGATTAAAAGGTAGGCCAAAAAAAAAACTTTGACTCAATAGCTTGGAAGTTGTGTTGTGAGCAACATATGAAATGTAGTTTGTTGTTGTTGTTGCATAAAAGAATTGTGAAATGGTGAATGATAGGCAAGACAAGGTTGATACGGGTTAAACCATAGCTCAATTGAATTTGATACAGACTGAAGATGAGGAATTCATTGTTGTATTTTTCTACCACAATTGGAAAAACACCATCGTCTTAAGACAAAGTATGCTTGAAGTTGTGATTGATTCAAAGAATAGATTGAGGAGTATGTGTTATTACTAGATTAAAGCCTTTTTCTTCATGATATTAAACCCCCTACATATCTTGCTCTTGGATTCATTCATTTAAACATTTTTTCATTCATTCAAAACATGATGCTGATGCAAACTAGGGTTTGTTTTTTCAAATTTCTGAGGTAGGTGGCCTTTTGGTCACCTCCAAGATGACTTAGCAAAATTTGACTACATGTCTGAGAGAGCAAAGTGTTGGAATAGCACTTGGGGAGAGTATGTTTGATAGTGTAATATTAGTGTAATTTAGTGTGATTCATATTAATTATTTGGGGGTCCAACTTACCTTGACATTTTATTTTATTTAGGTGATAGACCTCTTTCATTGGTTAATATTTGAGTTTTTCCATAATTCTAACCCTCCCCCGCCCTCGGGCCATACAAGCCTCTTCCGTGTTATTTTAATTCCTCTGTAGTAAATACAAAAAAAAAACAGAAAAAAGCCCATGCACAACTATCTGTCTCAGTTGTTGTTCTTACATCTGCAAAGCAAACTCAACATTGATTTGTCCGTCTCAGCCTTTGTCCGTCTCAGCCTTATTCGATTAGTTGGACAAAACATAGGTCGTTGGCCCATTGAACATGAGGAAGAGCATAAATATTTTTTGCAGCCTTTGCAGGGAAGAAAGGATTAAATTTTTATTTTTATTTTTGTAATAATGAAAATTCATTTTTTAACAACCCAAGAGTCAAAACTATAATTAATTCCAATATTTATTTATTATTCTTATCACAAAGTGGCGAGTAAATTTGGGTTCATACATACATACATACATGGGTGGGTTCGAATCTCATCCAAAATTAACTCCCAAAAAAATGTGATCACTATGGATATGCAACTTCCCCTGTTGCACCTAGGGCACCCAAAGCACTTGTGGATGAAGTATTTATGTTTTCATCCGGTTACGTGAAATGAGATATCCAATCCGATATGTAAATCTTCCTAAACACATGTACATCATGTGATGTATGTGTTGGGTATAATGCTTGGAAGTGTGGGGCGTGTTGCAAGGTTGCTTATTTTGGGAGTGCCGCCCCGCCTCAGGTGTTACTTGACTTAAAGCACGGGAAGAATTTTTTTAAAAATAAAAAACATTTCGGATGATATCCTTGGTCACGATGAATCAAGCACTCATGTTGGTACCTTTACCTTTTTAAGCGAGGCCTCTTAGTGACCATATCAAGTCCAAAAAATGTTAGATTTGAACTCAAAGACCCTGATTTAGTGTAACCAAGGGATGTTTAAAATATTTTAAAAAAATAATTTAATTGATTGAACCTTAAACCCTAAACCTTGAACCTAAACCTTCAAACCCTAAACCTTAAAACGCATTACAAATTTTTGTTTTGAAGCTATAAAGGGGGGAAGGGGGGATGGGATGGGACGATTCTTGCATCCACTCTCATTATGAGTGGGAAGGATCTTACTTCGCAATAAGTATGCATAAGATCCCTCCTCTTTTCTATGAAGGATACCTAATCGATGCATTTAAATACACTCGAAAATTTCTTGGAGTCCTTTTATCATGCAAATTAATCTTGGGATTGATGACCGAGTACTTCCACCCAACCCAAGCGGGGTAGTGCAATGCAAGAACACGATGTACTAAGACTCGTCATAAAGGATAGAAATACTCTCTCTATGTGCTAGGGAAGAATCTACCTATCGGGTTACGTCGAATCGACATTAGGGTTTCATTAGGGCCGTCGGCTTTATGCAAGGCATTAGACACCGCAAAATTTGTGACTTGCAACATATACGTGATAATAAATGAGAAATTAATAACAAACCTAGATGATGAGAATCTTCTTGTTACGATTTACGGTTTTTATGGTGCTCAAACAACAACATGCCGGCGGCCTAGTCCTCTTAGATCCAGTCCAATACTCGGACCCCCCTATTTGGGCCTCTACTAATGTTTTTTGTATCGAATGTAGAGTGTCCATTTGTTCCATGACCGATAAATTTTATTGGGAACTTTAGTGGAACGTTTCCCTAGGGAGTATTTAAAAAAATGGTTATTGCTAACTTCTTTTCGGGAACTTCAGGGAACATTGGCCTATTTGGTTTGTTTTGTTTGGCTATTGTGAACTACTACCTACCTACCTATGAGTCTCAAATGTTTTGGGAACTTCAGGGAACATTTCCCTAATTGCTACTCATGCAAACTAACTTTGAGTTCAATTTTTTTGGGAACTTCATATTGGGACAACATTTCCCTAATTGCTACTCATGCAAACTAACCATGAGTTCAATTTTGGGGAAATTTCATGGAATATTTATATAGCCATATAACCCAACATAGCCATATATTAGGTTGTTTTGTTACGGTGAATGAACTAACTAACTAATGAGAACATTTCCCCCGTATTTTAATTATTGTTGGTTTTTATCTGGGTATTATGTGGGTAGGTAAAGCCTGAAGCCCTTAGGGTTTACCAGGCATAATGAATGAAGACCCTTCAAATAATATTTGTTGTTTTGATACCTGTCTCACAGAAGGAAAAAAAATAAAAATAAAAATAAAAAAATAATAATAATAAATAAAAAATATAAGAAGTGGCCGTTTAAAAAACTCGAAGCATGTTTTCTGAAAGGAGCAAGTGAGTGTGCGAGCGAGCATTACATTTGTCAAAACTCTTGCTCGCATAGGCAAAATTTCACTCGGAATCATGCCTTCCTAATACACTAGGCAAATCCAACCCAGACTTAATTTTTTTGCTGGCTATGTTTAGCCAAAAATGCTATATTAAAAATGCCAGAATCTATGTGCTTTTAAAAGATTTTCAATAGCCAGAATTTGAATTAAATGTAAGGAAAATAGTTACATTTTTTCTATACGTGGTGCAAGGAATGTAGGCAAAAATAGAGAATTATTTTCTTAAAAATGATGATTATATTTAGGTTGTAGCCAAATTTGGCTAAATCTTCATGTGGATTCATGGCAACTTTGGCTACAACACAAAAAAATGCCCAGAAAAAAATTTAAATTAAAAAAAAAAAAAAAAAAAAAAAAAAATTTTAAAAAAAAAAAAAAAAAAAAAAAAAAAAAAAAAAAAAAAATAATAAAAAAAATATTAAAGCTATTGG
>Ga0116228_10006485_pt1 | contig 10457 bp, 9 predicted proteins | sample S1TSphfallax_2_FD_89694 | JGI IMG/M metagenome (GOLD analysis project Ga0116228, IMG submission 89694) | Host-associated microbial communities from peat moss isolated from Minnesota, USA - S1T2_Fc - Sphagnum fallax MG | ecosystem: Host-associated > Plants > Peat moss > Unclassified | place: USA... | reverse complement strand
AGTTTAGACTCACATTTGAGTCCATTAATGAACTTAGGGACGCATTAATAAGATGGTGGGCATGATTGATGGTTAATGTCCATTACTTTGAAAATAAACGTGGAACATAATATGTTAGTGAACTCATTTTTATTATGTTTCTGCATAAGTTTATTTTAATAAAATAAATACGAAATAGTAAAACTATTGAGTGGTTATCAATTATAAATTGAATATCCATTGTATTTTCTATTACAATACAAAATTTGTTCAAAGTTTGTATAAAGGCCAAATTATATTGTCACATAACTTTATTTAGTTCATAAATTGGACATGTGTTTGCCAAAAATTTGGTGCTAGTGCATTAACATTATATTTGATATTTAAAAAGATCCAATTATCTTTCATAGGGGGTGCTTGATAGAAATCATTTGTTATGATAAGATCAACACCATCAAAAATTTGTTTTGAATGTGTTTTATGGACATGAACATATTAATTATAACATTGAACGTTCTAGTACCAACAAGTGTTATTTCATCTGTCACAACAAGTTGTAATTGTTTAGATTGACATGAATGTTTATTTAATGAATATGATGATAAGTTTGGTAATTTAAATAAGGATTGTTGAACATTTATGTTTAGTGTTGAATGTACTATTAAACTATTGAAGACAACTTTATTTGTTGATGCCATAAGTAAAGTCTTGGTTTTTGTTAAGTCAAAAGACATGTCTCTATTGTATAATTATAATAATCCTTGAATTATGAGTTTTGATGTAAAAGTTTTACCATTTTTATCACCCCTTGTAAAAAAAAAACATATAAGTGTATTAAGGTCAAATTATTTTCTATACATAACATCATAATTTTATTTTTTTCTTCATTTAATTGTCTAAGTAAACTATGATATTCAAATTCTTCCATCATCATGGAATATGATTTTTTTGAAAATTTTATCTTTTCAAAATTGTGATTTTTAGTTTGATTCATTATGTGATTGAATGACAATTAAATTGTAAATCATATAGTGTTCAATATTGATTGTGTTTGTTACAAAAATTGGAATACGTGGATTATTTATATTATTAGTCCAAATGTTAACTGAATGTAATGGTTTTGATTTTGAATCTATTGAATCATCCATTTGTTTTATATTTGGATATGACATTTGGTAGTTGAAGATACATTTAATCTTAAAATTTTCATCATGTTATTAACAATATGCATCATGTAAGGTTACATTAGTTCCAAGTTGCAAATTATCTAAAATTTGAAATGGTGAATACAATAAAACTTGTTATCTTGACCAATTTTTAATATCTTTATTATTATTATAATGTACAAATTTAATAATTTTGGGTTTGCAATGTTTAATTTTTTTTAATGTTATAAATTGAACTAAATTTTGCTAATGACAACGATTCATATTAATTAAGATGGTTAATATATTTGTCTATGATCAATGAACACATTATATTAATTGGATTTGGTTCCAATTCATTTAATGCAATTTGTGATTTTAACGTAAAAATGTGTTTTTCAAAAGGAGAAGTATTTATGAATTGATATGTTTGAGATGAATGATATATTTGTAACAAAAACACAAGGTAAGTAACAAGTTGAACAACCATTTGTTGAGCATTAAAGAAAAAACCTAACTTTTAAAATTTTATATTTGCATTTATATTATTTTCAATGCATTTTTTAATGATAGAATGTAGTTATGATGTTATTTATTTATTTATTTTTGTCATATATGATGTGCAATTGTCAAGCACAAAGAACCACAAGAACAAAGGTTAAGGAAAGGTTTAAGTATAATTTTCAAATAAGGAACAAAACAATATTATGTGATTCATAAATAAGAACACCCAAACTAACAACACAAAATGTTTAAGACCAATGTGAAAACAAATTGTTATTATGGTAACATATGCAAACATGAACATGAAAAAAACACGACAAGGTTATGGTGTAAGATCACACCCAAGATTAATGTTGAACATATTGAAAAAAATGAAGAGTTTTATTTCTATTTATACCCCTTTTGGGACTTAGATCAAGGAAGCTTCCAAAGAGGTTTTTATGTGTGCATCAAATAAAAAAACTTTTTGAAAACCTTTTTAATTGAAAGTCGACTATGAATTAATAAAAATTTAACTGAAAATTAATTAAAACTTAACAAGAAATAAACTAATAGTTAATTAGAATTAACTAAGATTTAATTAAAAGTTAATTAAAATTTAATAACGACTTAACTATGAATTAATTTGGAATTAATTAGAATTTAACAAAAAGTTAACTATAGTTGAACTAAAAGTCAATTGGAAGTGAACTATGAGTTTAGTGGAAGATTTAACTAGAAATTAATTAAAACTAAACTAAAACTAAACTAAATGTTAGGTACATGGATGAACATTTAAATGAATGTATTCCATGGCATTGGCATTTGTGACAACAATAAGTTGTAGTTGCATATGAATTTAAGATATATTGAAGATTTATATTTGCAAACCACAAATAAACAACACTTATATTAAATACATTTTTTAATTTTTTTAAATTTTAAAAATAAAAATGTGCGACTTTATTAATTTACTTCTCAAACTTAATATATATGTATTTTCATCAAGGTTTAAAGAATTTAAATATTCAAAAAATGATACATCATCAAGATTGAAATATTTTGTTTACTTGTGTATGCATGTATTGTTGTGAAAATGGATAATTCCCATTTATTTGAAAAGGTTTAAATTTTTTTGTTACACACATAAAAAAAAGGGTAATGAAATCTACAAACAACATTTATTTATTTTTACATGTACATGTGTGTTGATGATGTTGTGCATTTTGTTATGGTTTGGTAACAACGATACATCACAAAAAAATATATGTCTATAAATCGTTCAATTTCTTAATTTGTGTGCACTCCATACATAGGTGCATTTTAATCCATAAAAGTCCATGGTCATGTTTGCTCCCATGATTTTGAAATTTAGTGACGAAAAAAATTAAAATCCAAAAAGTTAATGATCTTTTGTGATAAGTTTGCAATTTTTTTTTTAATGATTATGAAAATTTGAACATGTGACAAGGCCAATTCACATCAATTTTGCTATATGAACATATTAAAGGTCTTTTATTTTATTTGGGAGATTTAATCTTGAACATATAATGTGTGTAAGATTTTTTTTTCTCAATTCAATCAAGTACTTGAAATTTTATTCTGAAATATCATTACATTAGTTTCATATAAAGAAAGGAAATGTAATGAAAGGATCCCATAATCTTTCAACATATGTAAAAGTGACAAAGAATGTTAGAAGACCAAGTTGTCGAATCGTTGCATATAATTTTTTCATAACCTTTCAAAATAATTAGGTGAATTATGCAAACCTTCCAAATCACGACAACCTAAATATGAATTGAAAATATTATTCTAATTTGGTGTATCTCATACTTGATAAACTTTTACAATTTTACCACATAATTTTCCTTTTCCTATTTGCACCCAACCAAAACCTACGACTTTTTAGATGCAAACTTTTGCGACTTTAAAAAAATGGTTAGAACTATTTGTGGAACAATCCCTAGATTTATGACATAATTCCCATCGAACTATTTGTTGATATGAACAACCTTCAAAAATTTATTGAAGTTGCTCATAAAACAATGTTGAAAAAAATTAACTTCTTTGAATGTTTATATTTATATAAAGTTGAAGGGTGAATTTTTTTACTTAGGGCAACAAAATATATAATATTTTCACAATTCATTATTTTGGGGACATTTAAAAAATTATGTAGCATTGAATTTGTTGGTGTACAATGTATTTTTTTATTATCGAAATCAAACTTCTCAAATGATGCATTATCATAAATAAGATTTTTATATTATGAATCATATGCAAAACAAATAAAATTGCCCATTAATGATGAATGGTAACATTTATATATTTGTATAATGGTGTTTCAATTAAATCTTGTAAATTGACCATCACCATATTTGAATAAACATTTCTTGACATGTAAGGTGATTTGTATTTGAGACATCACTTAAGAAACACTTATTGTTGCACTATCATGTGGTAAACGTGGTAGTATTGATTGAAATTGATCTACATTTGTAGGGACATTAATAACATTACCATGCATCTTATATTTCCCATACCTTTGGTGTTTATAAATTTGAAAAAAATATGTTGTGGTGAAATAAGATGTTTTTCTAATTATATTGTTTTTGAACTAATGGAATGAATTTGTTTCTACATTCTTTAATTGGTACTTAATATAAGGGTGGTTTATTTTCACTAATATTATGTAAAAAAATTATACATATGTATGGTGTTGAATTAGGTTCAATTTGAATTTGAAAATATGTAAAAAAAAAATTTTGACAATTGATTTGAAGAAAAATTAAGTTGTTTTTAAAAACATGACCTTTCACAATTAAACATAGGATTATGGGAACATCTTGGATTTTTTATATTATGAATGTGAATGTATATTGAATTATGTGTATTTTCCTTTATATTAACATTATGTTCCATTTTATTTGATTAAACATCATGTTTCACAATGAATTGTTGTGTGGGAATTAACTTTTAAATTATGTTTAGATTGCATTGAACATATGACAATTGAACTTTGTCATTTATGAAATATTTTTGTGATTTTAAAGTGTAAATATATTTCATGTGAGTCATAATTTGTGATCTAGTTCTTTTAATATTTGGAAACATGTTGATGAATTTAAATGTTTATGCATAAGAAATTAGATTTGGATAAACCTTCAATAATTCAAAAATATTGTTGTCATAAAATGCCCAATCAATATATAATAATAATAATAATAATAATAATAATAATAAGTGTTGATCAATGAAACAACATATTCCAATGGTGAATCCCAATTACCTTTCAAAATTTCCACTAATAAAAAATCAAATTTTCATTCCAATAAAAATGTGTAGCTAGTTGTGATAATTAAATAGGAGGTTATTGCACCATTGATTCCAAAGAGATGGAAAATCATCTAAATCTATGATAATTTTGAGATTATTATTTTGAAAAATAAGCAAATAACTAAATGGACTATTAACATATTGAATTGGTTCAAAATGTTGAGAACTATATGCTATATGTAAGGGGATAGAATAAAAATCTTTGCCACATTGAGACATAATGTGTTTTGATACTTTTTTCCAAATGTAAATTGGCCTTTGTAAATATTCAATTATCCAAAATATTATAGGGAAATCTCTTCATAAACCTTCCATACTAACATTTAATGTCATTTTTGTTACATATTGATGTTCATTTGTGACCATGCCTTGATGCAAATCAAACAAACAACTTGGATTTAATTTTCGAATATGACATTGTTGGGGTTTTTTTGTATTCAATAATAAACATTGATTTAAATATGCCATGTTATTTGCCTTAATTGAAGTTCAATGATAAATGATGATCCAATAAATAAGATATAAAATCAATTTTTTTTTTGCTTATTTCATATTTGTATGTTGAAAGTAAATGAATGCCATATGAATCCAATACATGTTCAAATGATGAATCAAGAACATTTAATAAAGGTGTTTCCATTATTGTGAATTTCAATTTAATGGAAATACATATAAACCAATGCATGGTTCCCACCTAAACACATTCAAAAAAATTAAAATCAATGATATTTTTTTTTAAAAATGTTTTTTGGGAAAATTGTTTGCATTGAAAAAAAAAATTATATTGGAAAATTTGTTTAGATGGAAAATTTGCTTGCATTGAAAAATTGCTTATATAGGAAAATCATTTGCATTTGAAAAAAAAAATTAATTGAAAAAACTGCTTCACATACAAAAATGTTGCATTTAAAGTTACTTTGGGACTTGATGTAAAATTGATGTATGAAACCTTTCCTTTTCCTTTAAGAATTTTTTTTTGAAAATGATTATACAATAAAAGTTATTTAGACCAAAATTTTAATATATGGAATTTTCCACATATGTAAAATATTTGTATACTAAATGTAACTATAGAAAGGTCATATAAAAACTATCAACAACCTTAACTTTTAAAAGGGTTTTTAATCTGAAAATTGACTTTGATCCATCAAAATCAAGCTTGTGTTTCACATTACACAAAACATTATCACTAGGAATAATTGCCAAAAAAAATTTAAACCTTCACCCCTCAAACTAGTTTTTGCTTATGGGATAAATTATTGGATGATTTCTTGAAAGCCAACAAGATGGGCAGATGTGGGTGACAATCAAAATTTACCATGAATGTGAATTGAAATGAGGAGTTGAACTTGTTTTAGATAGGGAAAATCCAAGAATTCAACTTTTGTTATATGCACAATTGTTTTAAACCATTTGCCCTCGATAGTCAATAACACATGTTCATCATTGGTTGCAATGGAATCGTGAAGAAAGCTTGAATTCTGAACCATTGATTTTGAGTGACAAACATTACAATGAACACCACCCATTTGAGAAATGATGACATGCGCTACATGACAATTTTCAATTTTTTTTTGAAATGGAGGCGCAACTACGCTAATTATGGACAACACCCCGATCACTTCAAAAAAAAAAAACCATATGTTAAAACAAAAATGTAAATGAAAATGAATATGAACAAAGGTTAAATGTGGGAAAAAATGCATCAATCAAGAAAGAAATAAAATCATGCACACACATACATATAATATGTAAACAAAATGAATGAAAGTGCATAACAAGTGCACAATAAAAGATGTTGTGGAAATGTAATAATTAAAAAAATAAATAACTAAGAAAATAAAAAATAAAAAATAGTAAAAAAATTAAATAACAAAAAAAAAGTCATTCAAGCATGAAAAAATAAATATATCCCCCTTTCTTTAGTACCATATATCTCTTTCATTTTAAGTGATTTAAAAAATTATGGGTGTGAAATTGATAGCTCTAAAAATAATCTTGGAAATGCAAAAACATTAAACCAATGTACAAATATCTTAAACTTTAAAATATAAATTGTTTTTTGTGCTTAAACCTTACATTCACCACCTAAGTTTTATTTCCATAAAGGTGTAGTCACACTAACACAAGTCACAATAAGTGTAACCGATGCTTAGTTTTTCATGTTAGAAGTGGTAATTTAATTTGGTGTTGAAAATATAAGATTTTTTTGTATAGTAAGATTCATAATATATCATTGGAACATGTGAATTAATTTGAAAAAATCCAATGGATAATAAGCTTTCAAAAACATTCATTAAACACTATAACATGTGTTTTTTAACACTAAAAGGACTTATACATAGACTTCAAAACTTTTAAGAATTATATATGTTTTTGAATCTTCTTACATAAACTTTGACATAATAATATAAAAAATTTATAAAAATTTGAAGTTTAAAAAAAGAATATTCTAAAATATATTCATGCAAAAGTAATCCCAAAAGTAGGTGAGTGTAGCTTGTGTTATCTTGTTTGCACCCATAAGCCAAATCTTGTTCATTTAAAAACCAATTCTAGTGATTTATGTGCTTAAAAAAGGGCTGCAAAATCTTTTCAATGTTCAAAGGCCATGGACCAATGTGGAGAAAGTTATAAGACTTTATTTACAAAGCTTTCTCACATACTTGTTTACCTTACATATTAAAATTACAATATGTTTTTCTTTGAACAAACACACTTCAAACATTTTATCTCATATTCTTTGCTTAAAGAGGAATTCCAATGAACTATATAAAGACAACTTTTCCACTTATAGTAACAAGATTCTACTTTATGTTTAGTATGCAATGTAACATGGATTTTTGTTTTTTAGACAACTTTAGTGAAGAAAAATCATTTCAATGTAGTTTTACTTTCTATAAACCATTTTAATAGAGAAAATTATGTGGTCGCTCGGTTCTCCCCTCCTTGTGGAGAGAATAATCAATTGGTTGTTTTCTTTTCATTAGCAATGGGTGGCAACTCAATTGTCTCTCTTTTGAAAAAACTGAATTTCCTCTTTGGGAAGAGGTTAATCATGTGGCCATTTGATTATCATGTTTATTTAAGAAGAGGATAATTAGGTAATCGTTCGGTTCCCATGTTCCTTTGGAAGAGGAAAATAAGGTGGCCACCTAGGATTCTCATGTTCATTTAAGAAGAGGAAAATCAAATGGCCATTTCATAAGTGAACATGAGAATTAGGCCTCTTTTTAAATGAACATGGGAATTGTGCGGCCACACAATTCTCTTCAATGTTTGGGCCCAAAAAAAAACTTGATTTTTTTTTTATAGAGGAGAATTGGGTGGTTGTCTAATTCTCCAAAATGCCTAAGCAAAAGAAAAAACATGAATTCTTTTTTGTATAGGAGAATTGGGTGGTTGCCCAATTTTCATGTTATTTAAGGAAAAGGAGAATCAAGTAGCTGTTCGATTTTCATAATCTTTTAGGAAGAGGAGAATTGGGTCGCCACCTTATTATCACGTTCCTTTAAGGAGAAAAGAATCGAGTAGCAGCTCAATTTTCATGTTCCTTTAGGGAGAAGAATGGGGTGGCCACTTGATTCTCCTTAGGAAAATGAAAATTAAGCAAACATCCAATTTTCCTCGACATTCAAAAAACAAAACTTTGAAAATTTATTTTTCATAACATCATTTTTGCATTTTTCATTGTCTTTTTTTAGTATAGTTGATCATGAGACAAAAATTGGTTTTGTTTGATTTTTTTGTGTAAATTTGAAAAAATCATTGAATTATTCAAAAGATAGGAAATAGATTTACCTCTTTCAATGCAAGTTGAACACTTGATAATTTGTTGTGTAATTAAAAAAAAAAGTTTGAGTAATTTCATCAACAACTTTTGTTAGCATTTTGTAATGTTGTGCCTTTAAATATTGATCTCCTTTTGATGTTGCTGTCACATTTTTGATTAATACCATAACACATTGGCCTCCATTGTACGCCTCAAGAACTTGTTCATATTATGTTCTGAAATTGTTACCAAAAACAAAAATGTCTTGGTCAAATTCACCTTTTTGTTTGTAATCAACAATTGTTTTTCTCTTTTGTTATCCCCTACTCCCTTTATACTAATGACAATGACAATAATGATAACAAACCTCCATTCTAAATATAATTTTTGAGTTTTTGAATGGAATCCATGTGAAAAACACGGGAACTAATTCAGGTTGAAATGTAAGAATTGATTACACAATGGTTGTTGATTCAATTGTAATGACAATATGCATGTCACCTTTTTCAAAACCCCTTTTGGACTTTGATTCAATGCCAAAAAATTTCCTCACAAACATGCCTTTCTGCAAATGTTGTTCATGCATATTTATATGAGATAATTTCACTTTCAAAATGATTGTGGTCAAAACTACCCTGTCCAACAAATCACAATGCAAATATGCATAGTTTGGATCTTTCATATTCCTATTTGTAATTCAATCAAAGGTGTCAAACCTATTGAACACCTTTGCTTCAAATGCAATGTCTTTAATTCCAAAATCCAAATCATCCACCACAACAACTATTTTAACTTCTTTCATTAGAATAGTAACCATTGTGCAAAAAAAGAAATAAGGATTTACCAAAATGAATTTGACAACAAACAAATGAAATAACATTTCATAAAAGCACACATTTTGCAAAACATACACTTGTAGAATCACGTACTTGTAAAGGAAAAAAAAATAGTTAGCAAATGGTGAAAGCTAAAACCAAACACATTGTTTTTATAATGAACAAAAAAAGATAACATACATATAGTGTTATATTTATATGACACAAAAGACCTAACTTCAACCCTACACCTAACTCTAAAACTAACCCTAAACCTTTTTCAACCTATGTATTGACTTTAAGTAATTATGACTATGGTAGATTGCAACTTAACAATAAAAGATCACATCCATGGTTCGATGGTTAAATTATGGTTTAATAATGAACAAAATATCAATGCCCTTGGCATCTTATGAATTTGAATTATGCACGTCATGCTTACACATGAACCTTATATAATTAGTGTCAAACTGGCCAAGGTTATACTACTTACTACTAATGAGGTAACTTTTAAACTCAAGTACAATACATTGTTCAGAAGATTATGTCATAGAATGTGGTAAAAGAAAATGGCATAATCTGCCCACCCCACCCCAGACGTTCATTGTACCTAAATCTTGAACACACACAGAAAATGACACGAAAGACCAAAAAACAATTAGGGTATTGAATTTCCAGCAGTCCATGTGACGGACTGCTGGTTATTTTCATACAGCCCGAAGGTCACCTGGAACTTTCTGCCTTCCAAAGGAGTGCTTGCGCGTGGGCGCGCTGCTGAGAGAGATAGAGAGAGAGAACGAGAGAAACGCGCATTTCTTTCTGGTTTCTGCAAATTTCGTTTGCGCAATTTGCAGCTTTTCCTGAAGGTTGTGTGTTGGACTGCTGCTGAATTTTATTTATTTATTGTTCTTGTGTGTTGTGTGT
>Ga0116228_10006484_pt1 | contig 10458 bp, 19 predicted proteins | sample S1TSphfallax_2_FD_89694 | JGI IMG/M metagenome (GOLD analysis project Ga0116228, IMG submission 89694) | Host-associated microbial communities from peat moss isolated from Minnesota, USA - S1T2_Fc - Sphagnum fallax MG | ecosystem: Host-associated > Plants > Peat moss > Unclassified | place... | reverse complement strand
AAGAGATATTAAAACTCTATAACTACTAATCTCAAGTTTCAACACAAGCCAAAATATCATCTTTCAAAAAATCATTAGGTATATAAAAATAGACCTATTATTATTATTTTTATTATTATTATTACCTAGGGGCCAAAATCCCTTAAGCTAATATACTCTATAATGAATCTAAACACAATAATATCCTTGCCTTGGCAGGCAAGACCAAAAACAAAGAAAAAAAACCCATTTCACAAAACCTCGTTTTTCAAACCCCCCTTCTTTTTCTTTTTCTTTTTCCTTTTTTTTTTGCGCTCTTTTCCGGGGGTTCCTGTTTTTCATGCCGAGATTCTTCGGTAAACTGCGACCGGGAGATTGCGTTTGCGCTTGTTCGGGGGGGAACGGGGTTTGCGGGTTCGCGCTCGTTGCGAGAGGGATGGCGGAGGGCGAAGATATGCCATTCCCATTCTGCGATTAGAGTATGGTTTGTTGGAGAAAAAAAGAAAGAGAGAAAGAAGGGGGAGCGGATTTATGGCGGAGGGAAGTGGGAAGAGGATGATGGTGTCCTCGCAATGTTGGTGGAATTTGCGAGTGTGTCTGTCTCTGGCATTTGCAGCTACCATTGCGATTACAGGCTTCTTGGGATTGCGTAAGCCTGTTACGAATGGCTGCACCATGACGTACATGTATCCCACTTACATTCCTGTTCCTGCTCCTCCGAATGCTACTAGTAATAGATATGCTTTGTATCTCTATCATGAGGGTTGGAAGAAGATCGACTACCAGCTTGAACTTGTCAAGTTGTCTGGAGTACCGGTTCTCTTCATTCCAGGGAATGGTGGCTCCTACAAGCAGGTTTGGAGTTTGATTTTTTTTTTTCTTTCTTTTACCTCTCGATCTCGTTTTGCGCACTAGGGGAGGACTCTTTGCTCGGTTTTTTAGGTTTAGGGTTTCGCACTACCCAAATCTGCTGCTGATCTTTAGCTGTTTTCAGTATATAAGATCATAAGAGTCTTTCTCTGTTTGTTATTGGGAAAAAAAAATGGGCTTTTTGACCAGTAGATGTTCTCTGCGTTTCTCTTGCTTTCCTGTTGCAGATGAGGTCCATAGCAGCAGAGTCTGATCGGGCTTACAATGGGGGACCTCTTGAGGGCAGTTTTTATCAACAATCCTCCTTCACACCTCTTGAGGCAGGTCCTGAGGGGCTGGATCTTGCAGATGTGCTGGCAGGTGTTACAGTTGAAGGGCAATATGCCAACCATCTTGATTGGTTTGCAGTCGATTTAGAGGGCGAGCATTCCGCGATGGATGGTTGGATTCTTGAAGAACACTCGGAGTATGTGGTGCAAGCTGTCCACCGGGTACTCTCTGCATGTGTTCTCTTTTCCAACTGATGAATGAGTGGAGAGTTTTTGAGCCCGGTGGAAATTTATTTTACATGATTCCAGCAACTTAGTGGGGACTGACATAGTCTTGTTCAAGATGCTTAGACTCTCGTTGTGACAGATTCTGGACAGGTACAGAAGCTCCTTGCACATGCGGTCACAACACAATGATGATAAAGGCGAAATTCCTCCTACAAGTGTCATTCTGGTGGGACATTCAATGGGGGGATTTATTGCAAGAGCTGCTGTTGTACATCCAAAGCTGAGGAAAGGTGCAGTGGAGACAGTTCTCACTCTTTCTAGCCCTCACCGGTAAGTTGGCTGCAGTCTGTGGTCAGGGTAGTGTGCTGAAAGTCATAGGGCTGATTGATCTGGCACATGGTGGATCAATTTCTTGTTTGCAGAGAGAAGAAGTGTTTGTAATAGTTGTTGTTTTTTAAGTTGGACCTTTGATTTAGTGACAATTGGGAAATTGGAATGGGGATTCCAACTACATGAGGATGATAATAGGGCAGACCTCCAATGTGTTGACTAGATTCTCACATGGTAATTCGCCTCTTTCTGCCAAATACTGAGCTTCATTTTGCACTGCCTTGTCAGTTAAGAGTTCCACAGGGTAGCAACATCCTTGACTCTCCTTTAGGTGTAGGTTAAATCCCATCAATAACCTTCTCAAATATCAGGAGAAAGATTAACTGTGGGACACTCAAGACATTCCTTGCAGGCTGTCACATCCCCATCAAGGTTTAATATGGTTGGTAGATTTTTGGGCAAATCCCTGACATACCTACTTCATGTATAACTAGTTTAAAGAAGCAGTAATTGCTTAAGTGCCTGGATAATTGATATCCATGGGAGCAATCCAACCCACCTGATCAGCTTTTAGGAAGGCTGCACACATTACAAAGGGCAATAACTACCTGCATTTAATTTGCACAATTTGATGCAATGTAACCTTCCACAGAATACATATTTGAGCTGTCAAAACTTAAGGTCTTTTACCTGTTTTTCATGCTGGGTTTTGTAGGTCACCACCCATGGCAGTACAGCCGTCATTTGGACGGTTTTTCTCACAAGTCAATGCTGCATGGGTGCATGGTTATGAAGCTGTTAAGGGTCGGGCATGGACAAAGCCTCCCCTTGCTAACGTAGTGGTGGTTTCTGTCACAGGAGGTGCTCATGATTACCAGGTTTGTATTAGCTTTCATTTTGCTTGCTTCATATACTTCATTTGTCAAGTATGCTGGTTGTAAGGCCCTACCAACTCTGGACTTTCATTTGCAGGTTCGCTCAAGAATGGCCTCTCTGGATGGAATTGTCCCTTCAACAAATGGGATGACAATTGGCTCAGCAGGCATGGTGAATGTATTTATGTCCATGGAGCATCAAGCCATTCTCTGGTGCAATGAGTTTGTTGTTAAGGTATTAATCTAGTCCATGACTGGATTGCATGTCCAACCAGTGGGAAAGCACATCTAGGTTATGAAATCCAGGTTCAGATTTGATAAGAATTGATCTGTATACAAGGCACCTTTTGCATGGATCCTACTTATTTCAAGCATGGAAATTCTTGTAAAAATCTGGAGGGTTTCTATCAATTCTGATACAATATGTGGATACAGACAGCACATACCCTACTTCAGCTAATAGACAAGGACACTGGGCAACCTTATCCCAGCCCACACACCAGGCTTGGTGTCTTTGTATCCAACATGCGCAGTGCATTGCCACAGGCTTTTGATTTGCTGCCCAACTCTGGGAATTCACCTCTTTCACTCTCACTTCCTAGCAGTGATGGCATTAGCACTAGAGAAGGTGTGTATCTCTGCCTGGCTGTTCTCTGATACTACAGTTCTTTTGCCTTTATCTGTGATTTTACAAGAGTGTTGTGGTGATTATATCAGCTCCAGTAGGAACAGTAAACTTCCAATTGTGTTCAATGTGCTAATTTCACGGTGAAAGAGCAGGAGCTGAAGGTCTTGACAATGTGGAACACATTCTACTGACAAAAGCATCAATTACTAAAGGTGAGATTGCTGGATCTGAACATGATGAGACGCAAAAAATCACTCATTTCACATGTCCACAAAGTGTATCATGGGAGGGGGAGAGAGCAGACAAAGACCTTCATATCAGCACACCTATCATGACAATTTTGGCTATGGATGGACGGCGGCGTTGGCTGGATATCAAAAAACTGGTGGGTATAGTGCTCCTTTCTCAATCTGTAACTGTGCTAATCTGGGATCTTGACATTTCATCTAATGCCAGTTTCTTCTTTACAGGCATTCAAGGGGGATTGGTTTGTGCTTGTGACCAACCTAGCACCATGCGTGGGATTGCGCATCCATTTGTGGACTGAGAAAGGCCAACAAGGTGACAAGGGGTTATCAGACCAAGTAATTGAAGTGACGATGATGATGGTTCAACTCCCATCAGGCCCCACTCCTCCACAGGTTCTTATCTCTTTCTTCTCAGATCTGTCGAAGGTGTTTCAAGCTCCACTTCTAGGGGACATGTTGAACATGATCAATGTGAGTTTAAGATAGTTTCTCAAGTTTCTGATCCCTTAGTTGCTGGGTTAATGTTGCAGATTGAACCTGGAGGTCAAACAGAGCAAGCTTCACCCACAGGAGTGCTTCGGTTGGGCCCCAAAGATCTAGCTGAATTCCGTTATTTGACAGTTTCTGTCACCACCCATCAGGTATAGCTGACCCCAGTTATTGTACCTTCAAGAATCCTTCTTGTCTTAAGGTGCAGGTTGCAAACTTTGAGGTTCCACAGAATATGGTAGATATGTTTTGGAAAGTGGAAGTAATGTTGAAGCTTGGTGTTGGAACCATGTTCCCATTTCTCTTTGATGTACCTGCTGGTTGGTCAGATCCAAGTAGGCACAATTGTATGCTCTCTTGTTTTCTGTGTCCCTCTTACCTTGCTGCAACAGGAATCCCCTCTTGGCAGTGTGTTAGAATGAGCTGTCCCATTCCTATAAATCTGCAGGGGAAATGTGATTTTTTGACAGTACATGGGAAAATTGACGGACTTGCCTTGTGGCGAATTTGTTGATTGGCATGTCGCAGCCTGTTTCTGGAATGCCCCCACCTTCTGCAGTCATGGCAGTGGGCCAGTTCTTTAACCCTGAAGAAGCTACACATTCTCTGTCAGCATCCCGGCTCCTTTCATCATTGTACAAGCAGCAGGTTTCTGCTTCTCTCTGTGCTCCAGCCAAGCTTGGCACTGAATCCGTATTTACAAGTCTATGCTTGCAAAATCTCTCTTCACTTTCGTTTCATTAGAAGTTGAAGCGAGGGGATCCTGCACTTCTAGCCATGTATTTATCAGCTGAAGTTTCTTTGGAAGTTGAATGACCTTTTTCCTTATCCTTGTTGGTTGAGCATGGCAGCATGTATGGTTATGGGAGTACCATCCAATGGTGTGGAATCTATCAGTTGCATTATCCTTAAGTTCTGTACCATTGGTACTTGATGTGAAGACATCAACCTGTGGGATACCACAGACAGCACTAGCCAAGGAACATCCGGAGCCTGAAGATCTTCTCAGTGAGCCCTTCTGTCTCAAAAGCACTAAAGCAATTCCAGATTGATATCAGTTATTTGTTTTCTCACTCTCATCATATGGTCAGCAGCACTGGAAATGATGCTGGCTTTGAGGTTAACCAGGGTGCACTTTGCTGAGGTCATGTGCTCCTCCTTTGTCCTGTCCTATTTTGGATTCATTCATCCCATTTATGTTGGATGTTGTTTTGGGACCAGAAATGTGCAAAGCAAGGTGCTTTCCTCCTGTGGCTCTCGTATGGGATCCACCATATGGTTTGGAAGTTTTCCCAAATCTTACTACTGCAACAGTTGTGGTTGATTCTTCCCAAGCCATTTGGGGTTCAAGCTATGGATCTGAACATACAACCATTGTGCTCTTGGTACACTTTGTCACAACACCCAGCTTAACATGTTGAGAGTACTATGAGAAGATAGTCATACAAGTGCAATTGCATTCACCGCAGACCCAAAAGAGAGAGAACTGGGGAAGAAAATCTGGAGGGAGCAGGGGATCATCATAGATGTTGTAAAGAGTGATATTGTATCTTGGGATGCCTTTGAACACTCTGATGGAATGCTCTGGGTGCCATTTGCAGGCTGACCCACACTGTGCATATGATGTCACCTTCAAGGTGTCACTTTCAGCAGCTGCAAGCCGGTTTCTCCTTGTACACGGATTGCAGGTTTGTCATACAATCTGAGAAAGTTCTTTCAATCGAAATATGTCCTTTGCTCTTCCTCCTTTTACAGTCATCTCTTGTGCTTAGATCTCCACCACTTTCACTTCTCATGTTAGCAAAATTACTTTTGCAGCTTGCAGGGGTGTCTGTGGCAGTTGTGTTATTTGCATTAATGCGACAGGCGCGTGAATGGGAATTGGATAATTCGCTTCCATCAATTGTTGCATGCATTGGGGCTAATTTGAGGCTTCCTGTGCCATTCTTTGCCCTTGCTGTGGGACCCCTGCTCATGTATTTCTCTATCACCGTTTTTAGTACAGAAACCAGCCCCTCGTTGATCAGTTTCTTGGGGCTCTCAATCATTTGCTACATATTTGCAAATGGTGCCGTTGCCCTTCTGGCCTACATTTGCAGTGCCGTTTTCTACACTGGAGCATTCTGTCATTCATTCATTAAAGTGAGGTATGCACTCTGGCATATTGGAGTGAGTTAAGGAAGAAAAACCTAACAGCCTTTATCTGAAGTAGAAATCACATCTTTTCTCACAGATGGCTTTCTGTTTTTGACTTCTTGTTCATACACTGCAAACTTTTGATGTAGAGATGTTTCAAAGATTCAAGTAGAACATGGCTGTAAGACTAGGGCTCAGTGGTATTCTTTCTGCATCATGGCTGGGATCTGTTCTAACAGTTGGCAGGTTAAGCTTCAGGTATTTTATATTCCTATATGAGCACTGACCTGATCACATGGGAATTCTGACAGGTTGCAAGCCTGTGAAGATCAGGGGTACAGACAAGGATTGAAGCGAGGCTGTTTAGCCTGCTCCAATTCACAGGTCATTCTCTTCTCTGCTTGGCCTACTTTTCCTGGGAAGGGTAGAGTTCTTCCATTTGAAGCATGGTTATTTGAGAACTTGGAGCTTTTTTATTTGTAGCAACATGTGTCAGATTTGAAGGACTTGAAGAATTTTGTTTATGCTTGCAAGGAGGTGATGGCAGGAACAGTAAGAGCAATTGAAATGAGGGAGATATGACCCTTTTTGCTGGCTTGACAGATGGGGAGGAATTTGAGAGGAAGGCCATTACTGACAGTTGGTATTGTGGCCTCAATACTGATTTTTGTCATTCATCCTAGCCTTGGTCTCATTCTGCTGCTGCTCATTCATGCCTGGAGGTGCCATTGTGCTCTTCTCAGGTATATTCTTGAGAAAACTATGTACCTCTGTGCTTCTATAGAACTGTGAGTTATGGGTGCTGCGGATGCACCAATTGGTTTTGTTTTCTTAAGCTTTTTCTGACATATGGTGATCTTTTGGAATTATGGGATGATTAGCCACCAACAACAGAAAAAGTTACCCTGGAAGAAGAATGAAAATGGTTTCATAAAGCATTCAGACAATGCTTTCCCTCAGGATGAGCTTCCATCCTTGGCCAAGCCTTCAGCATTGAGCTTTGCAGAAACACAACTTGAAATTTTCTACCATCACCAAGGAGTACTGCTGCTTCACTTAATCACCACAGTCATGCTCATCCCTTCTCTGGTTGCATTTGTTCAGGTGCAGCAGCTGTCTACTCTCTTCCCCCTCTCTTCAATTGGTTATCCTGGGGTTTCAGTGTTTAGTTCTGATATCAGTATTAATGCTAAAGTTTGTACCATCTGCAGAGAGTAGGACTGGAGCGGACCCTGCCTGCCTTTCTTGACTCAGTGCTTGCCTTTGGTGTTGTTCTGCATGGCATTCAATCCAGCACTGCCGATGGCAACATTTCTTTAATCAGAATACCACGCCTTTCTGGTCCACCTGAGCCTGATGCAGGCCTCAGTTTCATTTACCTCCTAGCTGGAATATATTGCTACTTGAATGGGCTTGCACAGGCCCCTTACAGGGCCTTCTATGCCCTAGCCACTATTGGAGTTATAACAGCTGTAATTAGGATAAGAGATAATCAAGTTCGAGGGAAGGGGGAGGTTGGTGTAAAACATAGGCATTTTCATAGACATTGAAGTAAATTGTGTGGTGATACTTCTCTCACTGCCTTTCTCTCTCAGGGAAATATGTAGCTATATAACTTTGTTGGTTCCTTCATGCTTTAGTACCTTCTAGAATCTCTAGAAATGGTGGAAGGTCACTTTTTTTTCAAATTCAGGACGCTGGTTCTGATACACAAATAACGATGGAGCTAAGAAATTTCAACAGTTGGGGTGCCAAAATTACAGGGAGCTGCCAAATTGGTGTTACAGAACCCCATTTCTGGGCATTGGTTTGAGAAAGCTCCATCAAAAGGTGGTGGCACATGGGGAATTCGGTGATGCTACTTTTTGCTGCCCATGCAAAGATCCTGCCAGCATTGATTCTGTGGCCCATGAAATGAAGGTAATGAGTTATTATGTGGAGGTATTGAGCTGTAGTCACCAGTGGTGTGCTTCTTCAAGGATATGATCAGGCTGGACGAGGCCCCAACCACTATCTGCATGTAGTCCTCTATGCTTTAGGGTTAGATGCTTTGCTTGCAAAGGGGCAAGCTCAAATGAAATTAAGCTTACCCTTACAAGCTTGTTGCTGCTTGAATGAGCAGCACTAATAACTTTTTTGATCACAGATCTCTTTTGAGTGCTAGACAACTTCATGACTGAGTCTTCCTGTTGCCTCTGGAAATGCAACAGAAACTCAGGACACAAATTATCCTAGAGTTGTCTGCCTGAAAATTTGGGCAGATTATTATATACTTATCTAGAATTCCCTAGAATTGTTTGCCTGAAAATTTAGGCAGATTATTGTACACCTAGAATTTCCTAGAATTGCTTGCCTGAAAATTTGGGCAGATTATTATATACTTTGTCTGCACCCACTGTTGGGAGCTGATGAAGTCAGTCAGAGTTGTGGCAGCACCCACTGCTATTCATGATCAAGATGATGGTTTGATACTTGTAAGTGACACTAATGCATGCAACAGTTACCCTCACTGTGTTATCGTGGTTGTGCCTCTGCAATCTGAGAAGTATGTTAGGTGGAGGCAGCAGATCTGGGAACAGATCTAGTTTGCTGGTTCTTCATCTATGTGGAGTACTGTTGAGTTAGCTGCATGTTAGCTGCATACACATGAATGTACCTTGTAAATGCATGTGCAGATCTAATAGGCTGGCTTTACATGTATACTGAATAATTTAATTGTTGAATTAGCTGTGTACACAGGAATGGAATTTCTGAATGCATGTGAAAGCTGTTACAGTATATGTGCCTCTTTCAAACAACCAGAAGATATACTTTGATAGATCTTGAGGGTGAAAGGGCAAATGTTTGTTCCTGTCTTGATCTGATCATATGCCCATAATCTTGTGATTTGTGGAGGTACTGGATATGTAAGATTGCTGTTCTGTTAGAATATCAGATACTGTGTGGTCTGAAAGGTTTTGCAAATATTTTGTTGGAATCTGCTTCTGTCAGTCTTGTTTCACCATGCTTCATCATGACTGATGATTTGTGTGATGCTGCAATAGTTAAATGATTACTCTGAAATTAATTAGTGTTGACAATGTGTGATGTTGCAATTGTCAAATGTCTGACAATGAAATTGATTAGTGTTTGATTGTGTGTGCAGGTTATGTGCTATTTCAGGCTGCAAACTAATCTGTCTCTGTAGATCTCAACCTCATTTCATCTGCTGGTGCAATTCCAATCTGTCTAACATTGAAGTGGTCTATCTAATCTGTGGATCTCAATCTCAATCTTGATCTTGTGTGCTCGTATCCAACTTGATTTAATCTGTGTTATCTTTTGGATCTTCAAAATTTCTGTTGAGATTGGGTGTGGCCAGAAGAAGATTTGTCTTACAGCTGGTTCTTCAAAGATCAAAACTACAGCATTCATATGAATCAGTTTTCTTCTTAGAAGGGTCAAACTGACAGAATTGAGATGAATCAGGTATGTTCTTGAGAAATCGGAACCTGCAGAATAGACAAGAGTCAAGAATCTTCTTGAAAGATCAGAACCTACAGTTCAATTGATATGAATAGGTCAAAACTGGGACTTGGAAAACTGATAAGGTGCTTGAATATGAGGATTGATTCTGTAGGTTTGATCCATGTATCATGCTTCTGTAAACAAATGCAGAGAGAAAGAGAGAACAATGTGTTCTTGACTGTCACCTAAGTCAGTCAGGCCTCTTCAAGCTGATTGTGTGAGAACTGTGATTAAAACGGATGTCAGGAGTTTGAGTTCACACTAAACTCGTTCTAGATTAACTCCAAACTGAGTAACTTTTCTATGCTAACCTTGTTTATTACTAATCTAACTGCTCTATACTCTATGTATTATGTATGAAGGTTTGCTGTTGTTTGGTTGATGGTTATGAACGGCAATAGGTGTAGGCGTCAACACTGTAGTGCACAACACAAATGAGATTTGTGTTCAGTTGTTGAAAACGACATTTCAATTTATTGAAGCAAGATACAGCATCAGAAGGCACGTTAGATGGGTTGGCAATGTGACATCATCTGGTGTTGATGCTAACCTGATCAATATGGATTGGAAGGTTGCAGCTTAGTTGTAGTTGAGATCAGGGATGAAGCTTCTTCTCATGCAACATATCTTAGTTCATACCATTCGCCTAGGACTACACACACATTGCTAGAGAGACCACAATCTCTTTGGAAGCAAAGGTAATGTGTGTGTAATCCTATGACAAAGGTGTGTGAAAATGATATAATGTAAGAGTCATTCCCAGCTGATGAGTAAGGATGAGTTGAGCTGTTTGTTGGCAAACACAAAATGTAATTCAAGTTCTTTGGAATTGCAAATGTTTGAAACTGAGAGAGAGAGAGAGAGAGAGAGAGAGAGTAGGCTGATCATCAGAGTTCGTT
>Ga0116228_10006482_pt1 | contig 10459 bp, 4 predicted proteins | sample S1TSphfallax_2_FD_89694 | JGI IMG/M metagenome (GOLD analysis project Ga0116228, IMG submission 89694) | Host-associated microbial communities from peat moss isolated from Minnesota, USA - S1T2_Fc - Sphagnum fallax MG | ecosystem: Host-associated > Plants > Peat moss > Unclassified | place: USA... | reverse complement strand
GTAACTTTGACCTTCACTTGTCACAAAGCAGAAGTTGTAGAATGTAGGTATCCTGCTGAAGTTGCAACAAACAAAAAACAACTTCCTTACAATGTATCCCCAGATGAGAGGGTTGAGAGCATTCGAAGTCTTCAAAACTGAAAGCTTTGCATCCTTCACTGCACTCTCACAGAAGACTTCAATGTTAGTCTAAAACCCATCTGCAGGAGAGCATAACAGGTTCTTCTTGACTGTATCCACTCAGGATCAAAACTGCTAAGGAGGACAGTGGCAACAAGCATTTGAGTCAATGACAAAAATGGTTGTGCACTTACATATCAGCCACACCCAGCCAGAGCCAAACTGACTCACACCTGCAGCCTTGAATTCCTTTGCAAACTCCTCAAATGACCCAAAATCTCGCTCAATCAACTCCAGCACCTCACCATCAGGTTGTCCACCACCACCCGGATATATTGATGACCAGAAGAAGTCATGATTCCATGCCTGAAGGAAGTTGGACCATCCATCCAATCAATGAACCAGCACTGTAGTGCAAAAAATGCCACAGTAGAATTCATAATTCATGGATTTGAAGGTTTCTATGAATTCCAAGTAGCAAAAAAAAATTCTAACTTCCAATTTTACATCAAATGAAGAGATGAAAGTTGAACCTGGCCAGCATTATTGAAGCAAGCTTGTGGATTCCCATTGTTGTAGGACAACTTCACAAGCTCTTCAAGGTTTTTCCTTTCTAAATCTGTGCCATCAATTTGCTTATTGAGGTTATCAATGTATGCCCTGTGATGTTTGCCCCAATGAAATTCCAGTGTCTGCTTGCTCATGTGTGGCTCCAACGCATCCTGCCCTTACACACAAAACCCAAGTTCAGAAAAACCCCAAGTATTTCAACTCCTTATCACATTACCAGAATGGTTTCATTACAAATTGAAGCATGCTTTTTTTTTTAACAAAAGGGTAGCAGGACTCACAAGGGCATAGGGAGGTGTTCGCAGTTCAAATTTTGCCATAGGAAGCACCACTTGCTGTGGCCTCCATGCTGCCCTTCTCTGCAGAGATTCAAATCATCTAGGTTGTCAGAACCTTTCGCACAATTGCTGCACACATTACACAGATTAGTGCTGTTTGTCAATGTAAAAGAAAGGCACTCCAATCAAGACAAATCAGAATCATGGTTCTGCCACATAGCGAGACTTTGGGGAAGGGTTTAAGGTTTAGGGCTTTAGGGTGCACTCCTACTACTTCTATGCACAAATCTGATTGAGCTTAACAAATGATGGTATCGAATTATCTTTTTCCTTTTTTCATGTGGGGCTCAAGGACAGCAATCTGGAGCTAGGATCACCAAACCCGAGATCCACTCAGACACATGATTTGAGGCAAGAGAATTCTCAATTCCATAACGAAGTGATGAGAACTGCTTCGTACAACTTTCGAGCAACAAGTTTCAAGCCCTAAACCCTAAACCCTAAAGTCCTGGTCAAGAAACAGAACATACTTAGACTTCACATATTCTCTGCATGCAAAGCCTGATTATATGACTAGATTTGTGAAAGAGAGTTCTCAAATTCCAAAACGAAGTGATGAGGACCGTTTTGCACAACGTTCGAGCAACAAGTTTCAAACACTAAACCCTAAACCCTTCCCAAAAGTCCTGGACAAGAAACAGAACATAAGACCCTAACATATTCTCTGCATGCGTGCAAAGCCTGATTATATGACTACAGCAGTGACTGGCCCCCAGCCAGGACCACGCCACAAAGCCACAGTTTCGCCTTCACTTCCAGCAGGAAGCCAAAGCACGAAAGTGTAGAATCGAAAACACCGCACCAAAATGACTGTACTCACACAGACACAGACATCGCGTGTGCTGATAATATAATGTGAGGAACATCAGTTTCGAAACAGAAATCTCAAGACAAGACATTGTTCAGAAATTACATAACTCGGGAGAGGAGCGGCGGCCGGAGATGGGAAGCAAGCGCGGACCATAGAAGAGGGAGCTCGTGCACGTCGCCGTGGCTGCCATCGCTGCTCAGCTCTCGCTTCTCTCTTCTGCATTCCATGTTTCTCCCAGCTGCCCGAGGTTTATATATCTGCACATAGTTGTTACTGCGTGCAGTACAAAAGTACTGCCTGGTTTTGTTTTCCTTGTCTGCCCGTAGGCTCTATGCATCTTTTTCTTAAAAAGATCGTTCATGTCTGGGTATCACATCCAGACATGATGTTGCTACATACCTAATTTGAAGAAGCAACATTATCTGAAGTGTTCCCTTATCTAGGACATGCCTTCCTTCTTGCTAATATGCCTAAGATTTGATTGTAAGCTAATTTGCACAATTGAATTAAATGCACTATAAGGATATGGATACCTAGTTGGTTGCATCAAGGGTGAAATGAAGAAGATTTCAAACAATTGATTTCAAAAAATACATTCCTATTGATCAGATCATAGAAAATTAGATTTGCAACTGCTCCAACATATTTATTTCTTTGCAAGTTTTACAAGGTAAGTACACCCATAAACTACAATGTTTTCTTATGCATTTTAGTGTTATTTGTTTTATGGGTTTTATGTTCAATCATGGTTGGTTCATGCATTTTAATGTGATAATTTAAAGTTTAGGAAGGTGATAGTTGATCAATTAAAGGCTAGTGTGCTTAGGTCAAGTTTTTCCAAGTGTGTTAGCAATGTTGTATGGGAGAGCTTGAGTAGGGCAAGATATGCCATTGATGAGAAGTTGGCTTGGGAGGGAGGTTGAAAGTGAAGATGATGTTTTCTTTATGCCACCATAAAGCCCCCAAAGAGAAGATCCCAATTGTAATGTAATTTCAGATACCCAAGTTCATTTGGAAGTGAATGGTGTTGTGCATGTTTATGTTGTTAAACAACTAACAGATTTAGAAATTGTTCATTCTTTAAGGTCTCTTGCACCAGAGCTGTCTAAATCAAAACAATCTTGGAAATTTGTTAAAGTCATAACAATTAGTGGTAGAAAATCACCATCAATACCCTCTAGATTTGATCATAGTCGAGGAGAGAACCATAAATTATCTCACATTATGGAGATAATGTGAATGAGCAAAAGACATCCACATTCAAGTGTTTACATCAACTTTTGCAAATTTGAGTTATAAGGGATAGCCAACCCCCTTCCACTTTTACAATCATCAAAGTTGAAATTCCATCAACTAAATTTGTTTTCTATTGCTAAGACATGGTAGATGTTTCCATTTCTTGGCTATGTTTTGTCAAGTTTTTTGTTGGGTTTAAATGGGTTTTGTTTTTGGAATATAATTTCTTTAGCACATGGTGCTTTTATGAAATTCCTTTCAAAGCCTATGGCCATGGTTTGGTATGTAGTTGATTAGTATTTAAAAGAAATGCTTAAAAAATGTAGCAAGTCCTATGGATATGGTCTAAATAGTTACTTGTTGGCTCCTTGTACCCATTGGTGGTTATTTGGCTACTTTCAAAATCTATTGGTTGTTAGTAACAATAAGTTGTTTTTAGTAGAGTTTACATGACCTATAGGTGGTGCTAAATTTCCTTAGTGGATTGTAGTTTCATTCCACTCTAGGGTACTAGGGTACTAGACATCTACTTGTTGTGGATGACAATTGGTTGTTTACTTTCAAGTTTGTTATTTATGGGTGAAGGTTAGTTGTCTACATTAGATGTTACTTGATATATATTTTCAACTTGTGCAATGTTATTGTGACTTAGAGGTTACTTTTGTGTGCAAGCAAGGTTTAGTCATGTACTTGTCCATGCTAGTTTTCATTTTATCTTTACATGTATTGGTTGTGATGTTATTTCAGCACAATGTGCAAGTAGTTAACTACTAGTGTTTCATACATGTAGACTTAAAGATATATGTTATTGTTAGATGTAGTTAAGCTAGGTTGTTGTGTATAGTCTTAATGTATGTTAACCATATGTGATGAGTGCATGTAGATGTATTGGTTACAAAGGATGGTGCAGCCCCACTATCTATTGAGAAACCATTTGGCTAGGTGGATATTGAAAGAGGACCTGAAGCATTTGGGTAGACTTCTTTGCCACCCAAAGTTGCCATCACCTAAGGAACAAAACCCACCCCCTACCTTGGAAGTTACTAACATATTTCAAGAAATGGTGAAGAAGAATGAAGAGGCAAATTTGGAGGATGGGATAATTTAGCTAGGATGAATTAAAGGTCTTGCCATCTTCCCTAATTGTTGTTGAATCTAACATTGGTGTTCAAGAACCTACAAAAGAACCCCAAGAGGAGAACTTGGAAGCAATAGTCACATCAAACCTTGAAGCTACAAAACATGGCCAACAAGTGTCGAAGTTGAATAATCCACCTACCAACATAGTGGTATCATGGGAGGCACCAATGGAGAGCATGAATTAGGCTTGTCACTCAAGCAATCCCCCAACAAATCTTAATTCTAACATAGTGCATTCAATCAGTGTTCACAAAGAGAAACCTAATCTCAAGTGGAACATGTCATTTGGTGCACAAAATAAACCTACACAAGAGATGGAGATTGCAACAAATCAAAGCAAAACCGACAAGACTATCAAAAGGAGGCCAAGTGGACATCAACTTCTGGAAGAATAGACACACAAGAAAAATAGGAAAATGGGTACAAAAATGGTTCTTGTTAACAATCCAACACTTTCACAAGGTTGTGTGAAGAAAACCTAGGCCAATCAAGTCCATGATGACATGGCACATGCATAATTTAAGAGGTAAATAAGTTGTACTCCTTGATAGCCATCCCTCCTTCTATTTCACTTCAGCATTGTTTTTTTCAATGGATGTGACATGTGGATATTCACTTTTATTATGTGGTTGTTGTAGGATGGAATCATTTTGTCTACATTTGACTCCAAAGATTACAAATTTGAGTTTGGTTATTGTAGGATGGATTCATGCAACAACTATTTTTTTGTTAAGTATGGTTAATTTTGGGAGGATATAGTATTTTGGGTATAGTTACACGTAGTCAAAAAACCCATTTTGCAGCTATTATGGTTTAGCATGACTTTCAGGCGTTATAACAACAATATGATGGTAATTACATGATGTTACTTGTGTATACATAGTGAATGTTTTTATTATATTTAAGCTATATTTGGAAGTTGTAGTTATTATAAAAGTTTTGTAGTAACTTGGGAAAATTTTACATTATTCAAGCTTTGAATGAACTAATAATTTCCATGATCTTCCTTGCAATTTTATTTTCTCAAGTGTTTCACAAATTGGATGTATACTTGTAGGAAGACCAAAATACAATAAATCCTACATGTCTAACCTAAAGATAATTGCCACATGGTGTCTTTGATCATTTGTAGGTCCACATGTCTTTGAGAGCTATGTTTGGTTTTCATTTTTTTGTATGATAATTACACCTTACTTTGACTAAAATCATTGCATTGTTTTATTGGGAAAGTTTTGGATTGACTGTTTATTGTTTAGGATGTGGTTTTTGTAATTTAGTTAAAAAGTTTCATAAGCTAAATGTTCACAAGTAGGATAACCCTGGTTATGGCTTATTCCAAAGTAGTAAACCTAGTTTCTATTACTTGTATTATTAAGTTTGTAACAATTGTTATCCAATTTGTGCATTTTATTATTTGGTGTTGATGACTAGAACCATGGACCTTGAATACAGACATCTAATAATGTAGTTCAATCTTGTTGATTTGTTTTCCAAGATCAAATCAACAAATCAAATCAACAACTACACAATAGAAGTGAATATTTTATAAAATACTTATGCAAAGGATTGAAAATAGAATATTTTGTTTTCATTCTTTTTGATTCTTGCATATAGGTAGCTTGTGGCTGGTGTGTTTACATTTTTGAAACAAAAGGGATTGCAGAGTACCTTTAGTTAAATGAAAATAGTTGTTCCAACTTCCAAATGTATGTACAAGCAATTTGTGGTTTCAAACTTACATGCATTTAAAGCTAATTTATAACATACTATGAAATTACTATATGGAGTAAAAGTATTTATAACATATTCAATGAAATTGGATTGCATGAAGTGAAACTTTGTAATCCATGAAATATACAAGCTTTAATTAGGGTATCCTACAACTAAATAGTTCAAGTAAATGGCAATGTAAATTAGCTTTTCAAGTCATATTTGCACTCACAAAGTGTTGTGCAACTATAATTATTAGATGTTGCAAAAGAAAGAAGAACAAATGTATATAATTATTCAAATATATAATATGAAATGTACTTAAAATGTGTATTTTGTCAATCATGATCACCACTACTTTCAAGAAGGTAGGCAAAAACCGCTCTCATTAACTGGCATGCTTTACTAGATTTTGTGAAAGTATAGGTAGCATATACACATATTACAATCCTAAAACAATCCAAAACAATCACAACAAGTTTTAGGAAACCCATGTTATGGTTTCAACCACAAAATGATTAAATCCTTGTAATCCAAAATGCGAAGCAAAATGTAGTTAGTCCAAAACCATGCTAATGATCCAATTCAAAATCCAACTTTGGTAAACAATGCAAAACCTAGGTTTCAAAAGGCAATACATGTCCTACACCATCTTGGAATGGGTAGTAAGAAAAACACTTCAATTATTTTATTGCAAGGTGTCTAATTTGGTGGATTTAAATGATTGGGCCAATGAGTTCTTTTGGATGATCTCTAAGTTTTTCTGGCTTTTGCATTGTTTTACCATGGCCACAATTTTTGGTGGTCATCACTTTTGAAGATGGAACAACATCTAAACTCTCCTCATCCAAACTTGACAACATATCATCAAAACAATGTACATAAGGCTTAAACAACCAACCTAGAAGCAAAGTCCTTCATAGTCCCACACAAAGATGCATACAAAAATTGAAATTATCAAATATTTGTAGGTTTATGTTAGTATACATACCCTTTGACAGACTTGGAGGTTTAAGAGCTTTTAGACTCTCTTCTATCGTCTTTTACCCCATGTCGATATGCCATTGAAGATCAAATGTTGCACCGCAATTGGACCTTTCACATTTGTCAGACATTTGTGTGTGGAAACCCAGGCACCATGCATGGTATGTCCACTTGTAAGAAGCCACAACAATGTCATAGAGGTCAAACATTTGGTTATAAATAGGGAAGGGGTGAAGGTTTAGAACCAGAGGTTCTGTGATCTTGTATCCGTGGTGCATAACATGTTCAGAAGTAATAAGTACCAAATTGCCATGTTTACCAGTTGTGTATGACAATAATGTTGAATGCATCCTTCACCTCTTTCAACTTAGTTAATGTTGTTTGGATAACTACAATCTTTTGGGACTTAACATCAACAAGGTGATACTACTTATTTGCTTCTGGAGTTCGTGGATTTCTCTTTTCATTAAAATACATCACCCTTGTGTCAATAATTTCCTTTCTTTCTGCACCAAGTGAGTCTAGGCAGATTACAAATGGTGAATAAATCCCTCTTGAAGACCTGACTTTCTTTTTATGTTCATTGTCTACACTACCCTTGTTCTTGTGCCTTTTTGTTCCCATGCTTTGCACTTGAGTTGCATACAAAGCCCAATTCACATCCTTTCCTCCTTTTTCAAAAATAACTACCTTAGCAAAAGTCACCCCAATTGTGCCATTGGTGATTTTTTTCTTTTGATAAACAACTTCATATAGCTCCTGAACTCTTGTAACCACATTAGGATCACAACATATATCAAGCTTAAGCCCATTGGACCTTTTCCTCTTGCCAAATATGGCTTTATAATCAACAACACTAACAATGTTATCATTAGCCAACTTCTTTTTGATATCCAATCCATGGTTAGGAAGTTTCGTTTCTGATTTGAACCACTCCACACTACCTTCAACCAGTGTTTTCACCATATTGCTTGAAGAACTTTCAAATGTACATGTGTTAATAAGCAGAACATTTAATATCCCAGACAATACACATAACTTTCATAGACATGGTCCCATTGAGAAAAACAAGTTAGTTTCTACTCCACAAATTTATATAAAAATCGAAAAACTGAAAATAATTTGAAAACAAACTACCACTAAAAATACAAGGTTTTTGATCCAACAGAAAGAACTCAAAACTAAAAAACAAATTGGAAACAAACTTAAAGACTGATGCACAAACCTTAAACTACTTTATCTTAGTAGGTGAACACCATGTGAAGTACCTTAAACCTAACCATGTGAAGTTAATCAACCTAACCCTTCATTAATTGAGGTTGGATGTATCACACTAGTTTTTTTGTTTACACAACTTTGTGTACATGATCAATTATTGTACATGTATTAAATCAAGTATTTAAGAGTAATAATTGTAAATTTAGAATTATTACTTGATCCATTCTTCAATAATGCAACTCCTTAGCCCCATTAAACACCAACCTTATTGAAATAATGCATTTTTAGCCAAGTAGCCTACCATATGAAACATGTCTAATTGGCCTATGAACCTAAACCCTCAAGTACTTACAATAGACCATAGTAATTTACCAAGGATCTTGTCAAAGTAGGATAATAATTTATACCCCTCACTATGCATTTATTCCAAATTTTAGGAAATTTAACAATTAGAGTTCATTTGGTTGGAATATTCTCAACCACAACATAAAAAATACAATTGTATACATGAAAAAATTTGAACCTTCAAATAATTGAAAACAAAATAGTTTTTACCCATCTACTTACACATGAAGTTGAATTATGAAGGGTTGTTCTTTCATTGGTAAGCACATGAATTAACATTGTTGTGCCAAACTAAACCTTGGATCTAAGCTAATCTACAAAATTTGAGGGTCAAATCCCATTGGTTGAAGATTAAATTGTCATGCACTTTAAACTAAACTAATTTGATTAGTTAGACAATGATCATCCAAACAATAAACTAGATGATAGTTGAAGGCAAATTCAATGGCTAGACCTTTACACTAGAAGAAATGTTGTCCATTCTAACCATATTTTTGTGACTACTATGTGACTAATGTTCAAACCATCTAATTTTACAACTAGCAATGTGTTAGTCCTACATGTTTGTGTAGTTGCAATTTGTTATAATAACATATGTAACTACAGGAAAGGGTTGAACCAAATTCTAGTTGTAGATGTGACTACAATTGATGACTAATATGATTTTCATTAAAAATGTAGATAAATAATGAACAATGCCATCCAATTTTGATTGCATTCATTGATGGATGATAAGGTAATTATTTTTGCAACTACAAATGAAAGGTTTTTCAACTACAATAATACATTCTACCACATGAACAAATAAACATAAATTGCATATGACAAATGTTGTTATTTCAATTAGACTATTAACCCTTCAATGTACCCATCCATGGGTTTTCCATGATATAATATTTAATAATTAATAGTTTGCTAGAGAATGTTATTATAACCTAATTGCACTACACCAAAATGCGAACTAGTTCACTTTGGGTTTCACTAGATTTTGAATGAATTTGGACATTTTTACCATGGTGAAGTTGGTCAACGGGGACTAATTGTTACAGATAGTGAATTCGTTCATTAATACCTAGTGAAACAATGTTACTTTCAAGTGAAATATAAATTTACCAAACCATTTCACTTGATAATTAATTAATTAGGCAACATGGAAATTAATTAAATTTAAATTATTTAATTTAGAATATTATTGATAATTTCATGATTTTCAACCTATGAATTATTAACATGTGTCACTACCTAAGTTAGGTTGGTTAAAAACCTAACTTAGGTACATAGGCCATGCAATCAACTTAAGTACCTATTCCAAGGAATTACATAAGAGAATATTCGGTCAACTTACCATTATTGATCATGCACACACCACTTGTGAGGTTTGATCCTTTGACCTCTAGGATGGAAGCAAACATTCGTACCATCAAGCCACCTCACTTGTTATTATAATATGTTACATTACATTCATTTATCAAATATTTCATTTAAAACATTACAAACACATAAACTTTGAAAATTCATATTTTATTGAGATTTTGTCCAAATGAAACGATTGAAGTTTAATTTTTTTTACAGTTCAATAATGTACGTAATTATATTTATTTCCTTTTGAAAATGTAAAATCATTTGAACAATTTTTTTTTTAATATCATTATTTTTTGTTACTTTTGGCTATTGAAGGCTATTTCACTTTATGCTATTATTGGCAATTTTAAGTTGTTGTAGGTTATTTCATCGTAAATTATTTTTATTTATTATAGATTATTTCACCGTAAATTATTTTTGGAAATTAAAAAAATCTAATATATGGTTATTGGTGGTTATTATATTGGCGGCTATTGGTTACTTTTTTATTGGGGTTATTGGTGGTTATTAATGGTTATTAATAGCTATTTTATTGGTGGTTAAATTACCATAAGCTTGTTAGTGGCTATTTTATTGGTGGCTCTTATATTATAGGCCATTAGTGGTTATTTTATTGGTGGCTATT
>Ga0116228_10006480_pt1 | contig 10459 bp, 12 predicted proteins | sample S1TSphfallax_2_FD_89694 | JGI IMG/M metagenome (GOLD analysis project Ga0116228, IMG submission 89694) | Host-associated microbial communities from peat moss isolated from Minnesota, USA - S1T2_Fc - Sphagnum fallax MG | ecosystem: Host-associated > Plants > Peat moss > Unclassified | place... | reverse complement strand
TTTTATTTTGGCACTGTTTTTATAACTGTTTTTTAAACCGTTTAGATAGGTTCCAGAACCTTGTTGTCATTTAATGTTAAACTCTTCTTGGGATGCTAGCCAAGATTTTTTAAATCAAAAAAAATTGTTGTTGTTGAAGATGTGTCTAGTAAAATTTTAATAATTTATTTATTTTGAAGATTCATTAAAAAAAAAAAAAGCAGGGCTATGCATTGCTTTACACAACCATTTATGCACATTTTATGAAAGTTCAAAATATTTATATGAGTTAGGATAGTCTATTTTTATATTTTTATATGTACACTATGTTATAATCTATATTCTTTACGATGGGTATTTTTTATTTGAAGAAAACTCAGATAGTTCCCTCGGTGAACAATCAAAGGAGTTGTTGCAAAGGGAAAAGGTTATTAAAGATTTTTGTTGGTCATTTTGAAATTTTCTTGGGATTCAAACTCTTTTTTTCTATGTTGGTCGGATGAATGTAAAATGAGTGAATTTTATGTTGAGTTTCATGGCTCCCCAAATGTCACGCATTCAACCCTAAACCATTATTGCACAAATCTTAGTTCCAAAATAAAATGTTGTTGCCCACCATCAATCTCCTTCAACCTTGCAACCTCCACTCTATAACACCACATAAAAGCAACATCATACTCAAAAGATTATGCAAGCTAAAGATTTAGCAAACAACATGTAATGATGATTTTGACTGCACACCAAAATCATAAAAACCTTGAAAGAAACTACAAAATGTAAAAAACTTAATTGCTTACAAGCTTTTCATATCCTAATGAAAATTGAAGATTGATATTTAATGGCATAGATGGTTTTCTCACCTTCAAGTTGTGAATTTGGTGAAGATAATTTGCAAAAGTGAAGATCATTTCACCATAATTTTGTTGAAATGACCATGTTGTAATTCTTGCAACATGTTGAAAGAACATGTTGTCACATTTTGTGTAGAAGATATTAGCTTTGGAATGAACAATTTTCTTAAATGTAAAAAAATTGGTAAAGTACATGTTGACCAAAATTTTAAATAATATGACCTTGATAACTTGTTGATATGTCTAGAGAAAAGTGACAAAATATGCCACAATTGTTTTAGAGTCATAATGTCAAAGGATTTTTTTCCACAAAATTGAATAAAACACACCTATTTGGATATAAAAGACTTAAAATAGTTTTATACAATTGAATTTGTTGATCCTACAATTGATAGTAGTACTTGCGGTAGCAAATCAAATATAATTAAAGTAAACAAGTTGGTGATTGAACACTTAGTGTGTCAATCAACTTTGAATCTTACTAGGTGCCTCTTTTGTTTCTAGTGACTAATGATAAAGAGTAGACAAGTAGAAGGCGCACCCAGTGCCTTTTAAATTGCTTAAATCGAGTCAAAATTGAGGAAGTTATGCCCCTCTAAAGATCTAGTGGTAAAACATAACCGAAAAAAAAAAGCTTCAAAGACATCAAAGCTCAAGAAAGTTTACTTATTCACCTATAACCAAACAAGGATATCCACATTGATGGACATCTTTTATCTTCGTCATTAGAATAAATGAAAGTTTCAACAACAAACATTTACAAAATAACCATTCAGTTTTGAATATTTAGCGAAGATCTTCATAAAACCTAGGACTACAAATTGATGGTTATGGGATTAGAAGCTCCCATTCACCAAACCCTCCACAAATTTGTGGGCATGGTGGTTTTTTGGACACTCATCACCAAGAAATGCAACAACACATTGGGTGTTGATTTTTTTGCATAATGGTCATTACGAAGTAGGAGCTTTCTACCACATTCATTCACCAAGAAGGAATGTATTGGTTTTTTAAAAAGTTCATTGCCAACAAGCACTAGTTTTCTTGGACATTTATCACCAAGAAGATGAAAAGCAATGGGTGCCGGTTTTCTTGGAACTTTATAGTTAAAAACACATCACATGCCAATTGACAACATTAGGAAAAAAAGGCACATCACTAAGAACAACACATCGCTAAGAAGAAGATGCTCTTGAGCTCACCTAAATGTTGCTATAGATTGTGGTTGTATTTCATGTTTTTGAAACTTTTAGTTCAAAGCTCCATCATTGCTATAGTTTGCATTAGTTTTTTAGACATGTTTTTGAATTTTGAGTTGAAAATTTCAATGTTGCTAAAACTTATTATGGTTTTATGGACATGTTCTTGAAACTTTCACCTTGAAACTCCATTGTTGTTATAACTTGCACTACTATTCTAAACATGTTTTTGAGTCATTCAAAATTTCAATATTGTTGAAACGTATTATAGTATTCTAGTCTTTTAGGTGTTCTTGAAGTTTTTCTACTTTGGTTTTAACATTGATGATCTTGGATCATGTTTTCCTTCAATGGTGATCTCAATGGTGACCATGTGTATCATTTTTATTTATTCATCAAAAGGTAACAACCTTGCTGCTTGACACCTTCTTGCTTATTTATAGTTTATAGTTAACCATTACCGAGATTTGGGGATGGTGTTATTAACTATATTTGATCCTCTCCTAACTAAAACCTTTGATCCTAATTGTTCAACAACCTAAATCCTTATTTCGTTTGAATTCCATACATGATTGTGTTGGTTGTACAATGATTGCAGGTTAGTATGAAATGAATCGCAATAAGTAGGTGTTAGTCTTTGTGTTATGTGGACTTTTAATCCTACTTGTCAAATGTTCATTTCTAGGTGTTTCCACTTGAACCAATACCACGAGCTATTGCTTGGTATTCCATCTTGGAATGGTGTATCCCTTGTTTGTGTTATTTATATAACCATCATTTTCAATTGTTGTAGGCTTATGGACAATCCACATTCTTGCATGTCTGAAATTCATTTGATCACTACAACATTTTCTTCTTTTATAAGCACACCTCCTAGCCCCACCTTCTCAAATTTGGTTTTTCCATTTAGTGATTTGTAAGGGAGTTCATTGGGATGCCATAACTTGTTGGCATTCCTTAGGGAATGTGTCCCTCTTTCAACATCATCCATGGTTGCTTTTAACATTTCATTTGTCCACATGCTTCTTCTAGTTTTTTAAAGCACTTGATTCAATTGTGGTGTTGATCTTTTGCTTTGTGGGTCAAGGGGAAAAGGAAGATTTTCCTTGTTAGCTATAAGGTCTACTACTTGCAAATCCAACACGCTATTTCATTTTCTATGAAGGACTATCAAATTCACAAATGTTTATCTTTTCTTGGTTTTAACCTTCAGCACCTTGGTGGAATGTGTTTTAACCCCACCAAAGGTTTTTTTTTTTTCTTTATAAACAACCCAAGAATCCAGAAAGTGTAATAAATATAGAAATTTTGCTATAGCTTGTTCATAAATTTTTATAATAAAATATGATATTTATAAAATATTGCAAAATCATCCCAATTTAAATCAACATTTTATATTATTGTGCATGCAATGGGGAGAAATGTGTAGGAGTGATTAATATGACTGAGCTAATTTCTAACTATTTTGAAGCTACTTGATATAGTATTTTGAACTATGAATTTTTGAATCCAACAATAATCCATACATTTCTGGACCCATTGATTGTAAATTTGGTCTACAATTTCAACTTGTATGTTTGATGTTGATCCTTCTTTTACATGCTCTACTTTCTCCTTTTGCAAATGAACTATTGAACTTAGTTTTTGCTTTTATTCTTGCTCTACTTTCTATTTCATACATGTTTTCTACAAGTAAATTCTCATACTTGGACTATTGTTGTTTATATGTTATAATACCATTAACATATCAAAATTCCTCAACCTTACAACATTAGGACCTAGGAATTTAAGTAGAGTTGGAATTGTTCTTCTACCCTAACCCATAGAGAGGACATAATTGGAGCTCAAATTGAAAGTAGAAAATAATGTATTCATTTGATGTAAGCTTTGCTACAATTTAAACTTTGATTTGTGCCTTTTTGGGGGGGGAGGGAATGTTCATTTTTTATGCATAGTAGGAATCTTTGGGGACTCTCATTTGGGGTTAATAAATGTGGTGCTTTGAAGGATTAAAAAAAAAAGTCCTTTGCTGATCTTCGTATCCTTGTTAGGTTTAGGGTTCATTAATGAGTGATTTCTTGCCTTTTAATGTGAATAAACCCCCATAACCAAACAATCAATATTTTATTTGCATTTTTTTTTATGTTGGTTTTCTAGAAAATAATTAAACCCACCCAAGTATGCGCATTATAATGGGCTCATCCTTTACCATAACCAAACATGACTACATATGACATTGTGCTTTTTTTTTTCTTTTTCTTTTCTCATGCCCATAATCACACATAAAAAACAAGATTTTGTTCGGATTATATGCAAAGACTAAACATATTTTTTCAAGACCATGTGTTCCATCATAGGATTGCATTCAAACGCTTGCACAAAGGACTACAACCATTCACTAACATTAATTTGCACAAGAAGGATGTTTGGTCATTGGGTGATGTTCAGTGGGGACTTGTTTATCCTAAACCTCTTCAAATTGACATCCAACAAAATAACACGAATCAAACATTGTGTATCACAAAATGATTAATATATATTATAATACAATATTGACAAGAAATTCAACAAACCTTTTGACATTCAACATACCTAGACACCATGGCTCACCAAACTTTTAAATATAATGTTCCATTTATCTTTAGAGTACTTTTGGGAAAATATATATATATATTTGGCATTGAAAAAAAAATTCAAATGTTGTTTCATTTCAAAGTCTACATACATTGATTTCTTAATATTTATGTTCAATGCAATGTCGACAACATAAACAATAACAAATAGATTGTTGATGATCGATTTAGTATATATGTAGTTCAAATGATAGTGTCATAAATTAATTTAGTTTCATTTGCATTTTTGCAAAATACTTTTATCACGAAGAATTTTTTATCATACAAAACATGTGGCATGTTAATATTTGTAGGGTTTAATAATGGTAAAATCCAATGGTTCATGGTCACTAGTGTGGCATGTGCCATTGGCCCAAGTGTTACCATGTCTTCAATTGAATTTTCCTTCCAAAACCTGGTTTTTTAGAGTTTATTTGAATTTTCAACATCATAAATTGCTTTAAAATAAATCTCCCACATTTTTAATCCAAATCTTACCAAATAAATTCCATTAAATCTTGCTCATCAAGATCTTTCCAACAACACCAAAGGCACATTCCAATTCTTCAAAAAAATTCAGCTACAATTTAATTTAATTTTTAGCAAATAAATCATTCAACATTCAAGAACTTTTGCATGGCAAGTCCAAATGCCATGGAACCAAGGCCATGCACCCCTCCTTGTCAAGAGTTTTCCAAAGACACCAAGAATGTGATCTGAAAAATCTAGCATGGCATATGCCATTGGCCCAAGTGTTACCATGTTTTCAACTGATTTTTTAAATTTTTAAATTAAAATTTCAATGAAAAAATAATTCAATATTCAAGAACTTTTGCATCGCAAGTCCAAACGCCATGAAACCAAGCCGATGCACCCCTCCTCCTCTAGAGTTTTCCAAAGAAACCAAAAATGTGATCTGAATCATCCCCAATTCAATGGATCTCATCGATAGAAACACAACAAAACAAACAAATAACCTTCCTTCAAATGTACAAATATTGAAAACATTTTTTTTCAAAGTAATTTTTTTTCGTAAAATATTAAATATTGATGGGATTCATATCCTTGATGTTGTAGTTTCATTTCATGTAATATTTTCATTGCAACATTCATGTCTTGTGACCCTAACCACATTGTGTTGTTCATAAAATCTTTTCTCATCATTTTAAAATAATAAAAAATCTTCATGCCAATATTAATGTCCATTATTTGTTTGTACAAACATTGAATATTCAATAGCATTTTTTTTCCATACAATATGGGAATCGTATTTTCTATATTTGGAAGATGTATTTTGAAGATAATATTATTCCATTTGATTTTGGAATTATGAAAATTTTCTCTTATTTTACTTTCATGATCAATTTGTGCTAGCATGTATTTCATTGCACCTTTTCAGAAACCAATATTTTGAATATCTTCAATTTGGATGTTTTGTAGGATTATGAGCCTTTTAAATTGATTGTAAATGAAAAATAATGACATACCATACTACCTTGGTGGCTTTAAGACTATTGTGTTGAATAATTAATATAGTTTGAATATTTTAATTCGACACTTGAATTTTTTATTTTGAAGATTTCAACATATAAAAAATAGATACAATAAAATCACTAATGTTTTCAAAAGTGTCCTACTATACCTTTAATTAAAACAATCAAAGTCTATGTTGTTTTGTTGTACATGTAATGAAGTTGCCCAAAGTCTATGTTGTCATTGTTGTACAACATTTGTGTTGAAACTGCCTAAGTACTATGGTATATATTGTACATTGTAAATGCTAGTTTGTAATCAATGATTAGCTTATTGAAAGTTTGACCTTTTTTTAATAATTTGTAAAATAGAAAGTTGAATTTTATGGGATTTGTTCACATTTGATAAAAATATATTTTTCATGTTTTCAAATTCATACATAACAAAATGATAACTAAAATTTCAAAAAATAAGTGTTATATAAAAATGATGTTCTCGAGCAAGCCATTAAGAGTTATGTCCTTTAAATTTATTTTATAAAAAACCATGTATATATATATATATATATATAAACAAGGATGAAAATCCATCCACAAAAAATACAAAACATTTTTAAAAAATGCAAACACATGAAAGGAAAACCAAAAAAATCAAAATAATAGTAATGAAATGAAAGGGCTAAAAGGGCATTCTCTGCCACAAATCAACTAGTTTTGGAAATGCACTAATTGCTATGTGCGGAAGAGATGAAGAACTATGAGTAAATGTGGAAGCCTCCTGAAGAATCACGTTGGTTTACACACGCTATAAAGTTATCAACATTCATTGCCTATAATAATATATAAGCATCAAAGGTACTAAAAAGGTCTATTGACGGTAAGCTATACCAACATGTACACAAAAATTAAAAAAAGAATCAAAACGAGGATGAAAACAACCATAGGTCTTTATGGCAAGGGGAATGAAATCATCTTTTAACATTCATTCTATGTAGGATCGTGCCTTGTCTTGAACAACAATTATTGTTGCATGCATTGTCATTGTCAAAACACATTACACCAAATTTGTATGAGTCGGATTAGCAATGACAATGTCTAATAGAATTCGAAAATTGTCTCTAGTGATGACAATATCCACTTGTCTCTATGTGTGGTGGGGAAAAGGTGAGAAACCTCTCTTTGTACACGAGTTCCACTCTTCGATGCAATAGTTGTAATGATATTTCAAAGCATATCATGGGCTACAATGTTTTCACTCCCACATTGGCAACGTAGCAAATCAATACCCAAATCGTTGATGGTATGACCACATTGACATTTTGAAAGATGCACACTTATAGGATGTGGTATACTAAAAAAAATATGGAGTGTTGTAAGAAAATGGACGAAGGAAAAACAAAATGACAGGGTGTTAAGATGAACTAATAACCAAACCCCTACTACTGGACCTACACATGGACAAAGACGTGTTTGCATAACATCCAAAATAACATCTACTAAAAGGAAAGTAAATTCTTGCTCATGTAGTTGTTCCATCAAAGAAAATTGCATTTGGGGATAAGATTGCACTATTAAACTTTCGAAAGGTAAGACATGTGATCGAATTACTTTAGGTAACATCGCAAAGGTGGATATAATGCAACTTGGAAAGGATAAATACAAGTCTCTACATGTGCCACCACATTAAAAAGAGTAGGGTGATTATCCTATTGAAAACGATAAACTAATGTAGGAGCAATCAAAACCCAACATCTTAAAAAGGTGGGGTAGCACATCAAACCATTAAGGGAAGGCCTAACCCCCTTGGAGAAGTAATAAGAGTGACCTAACAACAAGCCAAATGGCCCATGTGGTGCCAAAGGATCCATTAAGAGGTAACTTGATTGCTTTGGAAAGAAAATGACCTTAATAGTTTTTCCAACATAGTTATGGTACAAGCATCAAACTCAGTATAATGTTGTGAGATATTTGGTGATTGGAATACAATACATTGTAAGTAGTTTGGCCACTGCATATCAAAGCAAAAACATCACAAAAGCTACTTGAGGATGTATGAGCATAAAAATGTTAACAGTCATGTTAAGGTCCTCCTGGAATGCCTCTGATACGAAGGATTCCACAAATGGCAAAGAACCCATTAGAACACCTAGAATATGAAGACCCGACTCAAGTGCAAGAAAACTTGGAAGAAGTGATATAGACTAATCTAACCTTTGTGGAGACCAAGCTACACATTTTGTTGACTGCATTGAAAATCCTAATGTTACAAAATCTTCATGTAATCACAAAAAAATAAGTATCATGTTCAAGCAAGACCAACTATGTGCGTATCATTGCCAATGAAAGAAAACACAAGTAAGGTGGGTTGTTGCAATAGGATGGAGAACGTAAAGATGAGTTAATGCAAACAACACTCCTCCCAAAGGATTCCCTTGTTGTGTACTAAACTTGGATGAAATGATAGTGAAATCCTTGTGCCTAGAAACCTCCAAGAAATATAGTGGAGATGGGTATGTGTAAAACCAATGAACAAATGGGAAAAACTGATACAAAGTGCCAATAAAAGATCATAACTCTTGAAAAATGGTTATTCGAAATATTAAATTAAACGCGTTTTGAACATCTAGTTGTAATACCACCCATTCCAAATGTAAATCCAACATAGCTTTAACCCCATGAACAATTATCTCACATTTATTAAACATTGCCACCCCAAACTGGTGGGGACTAAAATGTTCTGCAAATGTATCCTTGAATTGAATAACTAGCGTGCGAACGATGAATCAATAAATCACTTCTCCAATTGCGATGGGTTAAACGCCTCCAACTTGTTTCTCTAAAGCCAATAATTGCGATGTAACAAATAAACATGATACTAATGGAAGAACATGAGCATGAATGATATGTTCGCATATCTTTAAAAGTATATCAAAGCCATTAGCAGAATCATTAAGGACAAAATAATCCCGCAAAAACTCATACACCATACACAAGGGACTGTTAGATTAAAGATGTGGAAAATGTGTCAAAGCAAAAATAAATGCTTCTCTATCCAAAACAATATCCATTTTTAGATGAAAATCATCGAAAAAAGGGGGAGATCAACTTCAACCAATGGATGAAGATGGTGAAGGGTTGTAATTGTTTTAGCTGATGGGGTTGCAAGACTGTTGGGGTCAATGCATTCACTATTCGAACATACTCTTCTACATGAATATTGCATGCGCATGACGCAATTGTGTTAATGGAGGTGTAATAAAATCTAATGCCATTTTTGAAAATATTTGGGAAACTAACGCATGTGTTTTAATTGTATACCCCTTTTGTAATGTTTCCCAGTCCCATGCCATGTATTGACACAAACATGTGTGAATGTCTTAGTGGCCTTTCTCACCACCCCATGGCAAAAATGACAAACATGAAAAGTGGAAGAACAAAAATGCATGCCAAGATGATATGTCGGATGGATTGATGACCAACCAAGCTAAAGGGATGTGTAAAACACATTGAACTTTGACACATAGAAAATCATTTAAAATTTACCCTCTCATGATTTGATAATGGAAATCGTGTGAAATTAGTTATTTAACTGATTCCATGCATTGCATGATGTTTAATGACATGTTAAACCTACTCCTACTAGATTTAAGTGACCACAACCAGGACAAAGAACATGCGAACATTGCTTATGGGATGGATGGGCACCTGGTGTAGTTATAGTTGATTGAGGGTAATGAAGTAAACAAGGTGTGAAATTTGAAGACAAACTAAGCATAATTGAAAAGACTGGATGAGGCAAAATAGATGTAGTGGGAATCATCGAGTGAAGGGGCAAAGATGTCTCATGATAGTCCATACAAGTCATCATGATATTGATATTTGGTTGTGATACCCATTGACGTTTATTGACGATGAAATTGCAAGGTTTGCCATGCCTACTAAGGTTTTCTTATGTCACCCATGCACACTCATTGGTAGCAACGGTTGTGACGTTGCAAGGCCATGCGACAACAGAGCTCTTGAAGAACCAAAGTAACACGCAAGGTTCTAGAAAATGGTCCCCGTTGTGTTTGACTACTAGAGAAATCCATTGAGACCACACCACCTCTTTTTCTCCTGAAATATCTACCTACCTACCTTTGTGAAAACAAAGGAACTGGACGGATTTGTCCTGCACAAAACTGTCACCAACTAAATCAAAATCTGTCTGGTGAAGCTTGCCACTGTTGCTCCAAAACAAAGAAAGAGGCCTATCACTTCTCCTCAGCCTTTCCTGCAACCCACTCCTATTCCTTCTGCAGTGCTCTCAAGATCATCTGCAAAATCCTTTGAAGATGCAAGATACT